>Ga0138256_10000428_pt1 | contig 46346 bp, 44 predicted proteins | sample KNB2016incub_MG_FD_105486 | JGI IMG/M metagenome (GOLD analysis project Ga0138256, IMG submission 105486) | Active sludge microbial communities from wastewater in Klosterneuburg, Austria - KNB2014incub_MG | ecosystem: Engineered > WWTP > Activated sludge > Unclassified | place: Austria... | reverse complement strand
TGATGCAACATCCCGGTAGTCTTTTAAAATACCCTTTTCCAGTTCCTGGCTAGCTTCTATTCTCTTGTATAAAACATCGTAAGCCATAATACTGTCAGCTATTACCCTGTTGGTGATTAGCCGTAGGCCACCTGAGTTTTTTAATTGTTGCATGGTTCCATCGGTTGGTTCAAATGTAATCTGGCGGGATATAATTCTGGCCCAGTAATAAAAATCAGAACCATTGCTGATATATGTCTTTGAAAAAATTGATCTGGTCAGCGAATCAAATGTCCTGTGTTTTTCAAGCCTTACCGGATTCACTGTGTTTATCGTAGTGATATCTTTTTTCAGGTCGGCAATCATCGATTTCATAAATTGTTTTCCCCTGTCTCTTTCAATCTTGTGTTCTAATTGGTATTCTGCTAAAAATCCACAGAACACAGCAAGAAATAACATTAAAAATTCCCAGAAATAATGGCTCCATTTTTTTCGTGGAGTATGTGCGTGGTGATGTACTTCCATGTCTTCAGTTTGTGGTTGGTCGTTTGTTATTTGTGGATGTTCAGCATCTGCAACAGGCTCTGCTGCGGAAACGGCTTCTCCGGCAGGCAAATCCGTTACGTCAGAAGGATTCTGTTCTTCTGGTATTTTTTCCGGTATGTCTTTTTCTTCACTCATTGTTTTTTCATTTCAATTTTATCGCCATTGCCAATAAACCAGGCTTTGCTCATCTTACCTGCTTTATCAATTTCAAATTCAATAAAGCGATCCGATGCATCAGCATAAAAAAACCGGGTGTTTGATTCTGGTTTCAGTTCTATATCCGGCGAACCATCACGGTGGCGGTATAATTTTCCATTCTTCTTAATGAGTTCAATGGGGCCGGTAGCTATATATTTGCCCAAATAATTATCAAGTATAGCCGTATCTATTTTTACCTCTTTTGGAATATATGGTACTTGTACCGGCAGATCAAACATGATAGATTCCAATGCAATGCCCAATGAGGATGAATTTGAGCCGTTGTTTGAAATTACAGCAACACTAAGATCATCATCAGGAAAAGAACTGAGGTAAGATGTAAAACCGGGAATACCACCACTATGCGATACCCGTTTATGTGTTTTTAGACTGTCAATCCCAATCCCGTAACCATAATTTTCCTTGTAAGGTGTTAACATTTTTTGGGTACTTGCTGCAGAAAGCACCTGATTATTATGCAGGGCTTTTGTCCAGCGGTACAGATCATCAACTGTTGAAAACATTGCACCGGCACTGAATGGGCCTTCCATGGAGATGAGCATGGCATGTTCCCAAACATGCTGCCTGTTTTTGCTATACCCTTTTGCACGGTATGCCAGTACAGAATCCAACTGGTCCATCCCAGTATTTTTCAAACCTGATTTATTAATTATATTTTCGAGTAAATAACTGCTGAAATTTTTTCCTGATGCTTTTTCAACGATTACGCCAAGCAAATAATAACCGGAATTACTATAGTCCCATTTTGTACCCGGTGAAAAATTCAATGGTTTGTTTTTAAACAAAGCGATCATTGAGTCGTGTGAAAGTGGTAACACTGCTTTTGGCCAGAATTCAGGAATGTTAGTATAGTTCTGAATACCCGATGTATGGTTTAGAAGCATGTGTGTGGTAATGCTGTCGCCTTTGGGATAATCAGGAATATATTTACTGAGTTTATCATCAAGGCTTAGTTTTCCCTGCTCGGCCAATTGCAAAATGCAGACTGCAGTAAATTGTTTGGTAACAGAGCCGATACGGTATTTTGTATTTACTGTATTTGCAACACCCCATTCCCTGTCGGCCATGCCAAATGCTTTCCTGTAAATTGCTTTTCCTTTCTGCATTACCAACACGGTGCCGTTAAATTCCTTTACTTTAAATTCAGCCTGTGTATAATTATCAAGCAATACCGGGTAGTTTTTTTGTGCAGTTATTGAAATTGGCAGTAAGAGCAGAATGATCAGTTTTCTCATTTAGTATGATTTAAAGATTGAAAAAATCAAGTTGTTTGTTTTTTTCTGAATGGCTGCCACTTTTTATAGGTTGCACTCCGCCATATCCATTCCACCGGGCCATAATTGAAATACTTTAACCAATACGTACTGAGGATTACCTGCCCGGCAAAAATGATTAATCCAAACAGAGTGTAATAAACTGGTCCAACTTTTTCCATGTAGCCCAATCCTGCACCCAGGAAAACAAAATTGCCGATCAGTGACTGCAGCATGTAATTGCTAAATGCCATTTTACCTACAGGTGCCAGAAAGGAGCTTAGCTTTTTACCAGAACCGGTTTGAAACCAAAGCATGAACATGGCAACATAGGCCATAGCCAACGGCGCAACACCTAATGCATAATATACGGTCTGTTTAAAACCATTCATTTCTAAACTATAATATTCATTACCGTGCAGGTACATGCTTTGTGCCAGGTAATAATTTGCAGGCAGGCCAACAACTAAACCAACAGCTATGATGTAATACAGCGTTTTTTTATACTGAAGGATATTTTTATAGAAGTCGCTTCGGCCCAAAGCATACCCAACCAGGAACATGCCCAGCACTTTGGGGATCCGGCTTTGAAAAACCAGGTCGCCATAGCGGAAGAAGAATCCGCTTACATTTGATTTGAAGACATCCCACCAATTACCCTTCCGCATCAGGTTCATAAAATCTTCCTGCGATTTATTATCAGTTAAATAACCATCCAGCTTCATGCCCGTTTCAAATAAATAATTGGATGGTGCACTCAACCATTGCCAGTACATTTTACCAGCATACAAAAGTATGGGCAGCAGAAGAAGTACAACACCTGTTATCAACAGGGCTTTGTTGGACAACTTGCGAAACGGTAATAATAAGAACCCCAGCAGCGCATAAAAGAAAACAATATCGCCGGGCCAGATTAGTAAATGAATGGCTCCCAGTAATAACAGAATAGCCAATCTTCTCCTGATGGTTGGCAAGGCATTGATTCCTTTCTCTATTCCTTTTTTTACCTGCAGGGCAATGCCCCAGCCAAATAACAGGCTGAAGATGGAATAGAATTTTCCTTCGAGCAGCATATGATGCAGGAAAAACATTTTGTGATCGGCATCGGGCAGAAGGTAAGGGCTGCTTATTTTAATGGATTCGGAATACCAGCTGAAGCCGGGCCCCAGGTTGGCAATAAAAATTCCGAGGATGGCAAATCCCCGGAGTACATCCATAAAAACAATTCTTTCTTCAATACGAACAGGGGCTAATGTTTGCATGTAGTTGTTTTGGTTAAAGTAAAAATCTGTTTATGCCTTTATTAGTATAAGCCACTGGCTTTACAGTAATTTTTTTGAATCTGCTATGTGGTAAAACTGAGGTAAGCCGTTAAAATATTTACCGGGTAGTTAGCTGTTATTCACTTGCCTGGCTAAATGTTCTTAAAGTAACACATTTACAGGCAAACTACAAAGTAAAACAGGAAATTACCGGTATAGTAACTAAGAGGTGTAGGAGATGGGGGTTTAAATTATGACAGTAAATTTTTATTCTTTTGGCCGGTAATCAAAAACCAGTACTGCATTTTCCTGCAGACTGGCGCTGGCAAACAGTTCATATCGTTTTTCACCGGCGGTAATAACCACCAGTGCAGTATTGGGAGGTATGCTGCCAAGGTTCTCTGCAAATAAAGTTATTTCGTGGCGGGTTTGCCCGGGGTCAAACTTCAGGTTTATTTCAATTGCTTTTTCCGAAAGCAACTGGTGACTGAGCAATAGTTTACCATTATAAAAAATACTGACGGTATCACCATCTATAATGGCATTGTCGTACACTTTTAAATTGATGGTTTTTACATTTACTTCAATATGGCTTTGCTCAGTATTTTTTCTTTTCTCAAGTTGTTTTGGGATGCTGATGCTGTCATTAACAGTTGTTACAGGCGGTACAACTTTAACAATAGTATCTGCTTTTTTCTCGGGGATAATAACTTTGGCAACAGTATCCTTTTTTTTGGGAGGGATAATGATTTTTGCAACCGTGTCTACCGGTTTTTTTGGTACCGGAATTTCGATGACCGGATCGGGTGCTTTGTCTTTTTGATCAAGGCAATCTCTCATTGCCGGTAAATACTGCGAAGGCCGGTTAGAAACTTTTTTAAGGTATATAGCTGATTGTACTTCCTGGCCGCTAAGAAGTGCCTGTATTATCTCCCTGCTGGTTGGTCTGTGAAATAAAACCTCCTCGTTATTTACATATTTGTGAAATAAAACAAGCTGCATTAATGTATGGGATCCGGTGTTGGCAAAAAGTGATGTACCATTAATAACCAGTTCTCTTTTCTTGTTATCAAACCGGGCTTCAAAAAATGCCTTGCAAAAATCGTTCTGGTCGTAACTTAAATGATCCCAGGTGTAACCACAAATCTTATCTCCTTTCTGAACTATGTTAACCTGTAAAAACTGGTAGGTACCCATATCGCCTTCCCAGGTGCCGGTAAGGTTTTGGGCAGGTAAATGAATGCCGGAAAAAACCAGTGCGAAGGCAATAAAATATCGTTTTGCAGCATTCATAACGATATTAAATTTAAAGCAAAAAATTCAGATAATGTTGTTATAATTTATAAACGGAGGCTACAGGGTTGGGTTACTAAAATAAAAAACTGACCTGTGTTTTTTGTTTATATGGCAGGCCAGCTAAGGTTCCATTAAATCAGTAAGTTCTTTAATGATTCTGGTAAGTTCTTTTTTACGTGCCTTAATTTCTGCCATGTTTTCAAAATACATCATCCGCCTGTCTTTATAATCTCCATCCAAAAAGGGAGATTTTATTTTCACAATTGCGGGATGATGAAAGATAAGATGAACATGCTGTTTTGCTTTAACATGGATGGTTGCCAGGTCATCGGTATAAAAAAAGCTGGGTGCATTCCATTTGATGCGTTCAGCAATTTTCCGGTTTGCTTTAATGATTGTCCTCACAGCTTCAATCTCAGCCTGTAAAGGATGGCCGAGCTGTTTCATGAAATCATTTACAGTGGCTGTATTATCATCTTCTGTACTCATTTTATTTATTGAGCGTTAACTGCATTAAGATAACATAATCTGCAGAACCTTTCCTTATTTTACAGCAGATTAGTCTTTTGTATCAGTTAATTTTAAAGTTTACTTCAATCCATTCATCCAGTTTATTATCTGCTGCACTTTTGATAAGCTTTTCCATTTTTTTATCTTTTCTGATTCCTGCCCCGGCTTTATAAACAAGTATCATATCATTAAGGGCCGCCCTGTGTTTGGCTGCGGTATCTTTCGAATAGTTATTTTCCAGTACATACCTGGCACAGGAGGCCATATATACAACAAGCATCCCTTCATTTTTTTTCTCAAAGTCCATGATTACCGGGTGTAACGATATATAAACTGTAGGGCTACCCATTACCCATTCGGTTACAAAAACCGAAACCTGTCTGCGTTTTTCGGGCTGGTCATTAAAAGCTGTTGTGGTAAGCCATTTGGCAGCATTGATAATATTCTTTTCGTAAAGCGCATAATCGGCAGCTGCTTTTAAAGTGTATTCTTTGGGCACTTCAAAATCCTGGCTGTAGGTATTTTTTGCATTGATAAAGAATAAACCAACTAACAATAAACAAAATGTCTTCATAAAATTTATTTTAGCTGAATTTGTTTTGGGTGCTGAATTTTCTGTATCAAAGATAAAGAACCTTTTTTGTCGGAAGTTGAATTAGGCAATTGCAGTTACAATGAAACAATGGGGTGCACAAAACCCGATGGTGCCAGTAGTTATTTACTTACACTCTAATAATAATATTTCTTTTTGAAAACCCTGTCAATTTCTCTTTTACGATTGCCATTATTTTTAAATGTCACTTTGTAAATTTTATTTTCAATGCAGTTGCCCAAGTTATCATAAACATATTCCTCTTCAAAAATAGTTTCAGTACCGATAAAGCTCTTGCTTATCCAGTTAGTTAGGTCGCCATTTGAATTATAGATTTCTGTGTCGGCTGGGAATAGACTTGCTTTTATAAAACTGATTTTTATTGTGTCTGTTGAAAGAATTCTTCCATCATTTGAAATAACAGAAGTAACAGCTTTATTTCGGTCATACAAGTATGTGGCTATTTCTTTGCCGAAAGAATTCCCGTTTCGATCAAAAAGGGAAAGTTCAATTGGATGTCCTTTGTCATTGCAAATAATGTCTGATTGCCTAATAACATTTCCATTTGCATCCTTGTCTGTCGTTCCGATTAAAAATTTGTTTGTGTCATAACTGTAAAATGCAGTCTCTTTTGAATATCCAGGCTTATTCCAACTTTCAAAAATTCTTGTTAGTTTAAGTCTATTCGTCGTGTCATTGGTATAAGTAATCCGGGCTGTTATATTTCCATCTTCATTGTATCGTTCCTCTGTTAGAAGAATACCGGCTTCGTCAAAAATATTAATTTTTTTGTCAACCTGTTTGCCGCTTGTGTTATAGAAGGTATTTGTCTCTACAATTTTTTTAGGTCTTACGGTTTTGTATTCTCTTTCTTGATTTAATTGCAGAGCTGTGTAAATATTTTGAGAATTAACTAATCCGCTTAGAAGTGTTAATAAGAATAGGATTTTTAGTTTACGCATTGTTCGATATAATTTCCTGCACAAAGCTCTGCAGAATTACTAAAGTTGAAGGTAACAAATAAAACCCGGGCGACGCTCAGCATGCTCATGGCAAATGTGCATAAAAGACACGCCAGCCTTACACAAGACCTGTTGTTAAGACTTTACTTATTATTGAGAGAACATTTACTTTTTGAAAATCATGAAAGTTTTTGGTCCTTCAGGAATACCTGGATAAAGGTTTTGAATTTTTATCGTGGTTTCATCGATTTTTTCAAAATCAAACTGTTGCACTGGATATTGGGTTGTTCCATTTGGAGTCAACAAAATTTGGTTTGATGTAAATGAATATTTAAAAGTATCTCTGGAACTACCACCAGGTTCAGTTTTAATAACCAGATTAGTAGAAATGAAATTTAGTTGCGAACGTCCGTTTACGGGACTGGCTTCTGTATAAATTCCACTTACGGAAATTTTTGAACTGTCTTTTTTACAGGATGTGAAGGTTAGTAGAAATAATCCTATAAAGATTAATAATTGTCGCATAAACAATTTCTTAAAGAGACTGTTAAATTAATAAAAATGCTGCTTACAAAATATTCAAGGGGATTAGTATTCCCTCCACCCCGGAACCGCTGCTGAAAATGAACTTGTTAAGCCCGTATTTTGCCAAACATGTTAGCTGATGTTCTATATTTATCAATCAAACTCATTTCTGTATCCAAGCCCTTTTACATTCTTCACACTTTCCATTACAATATCGTCCTGATATTCTTTAAAGGCCTCCAGTTTGCCGGCAATGGATATGTCGTGCAGGGCTAAAATTTGTGCGGCTAATATGCCGGCATTTTTTGCACCGTTGAGTGCAACCGTTGCCACGGGTACACCGTAAGGCATTTGTAAAATGGAGAGTACACTATCCCAGCCATCAATACTGTTACTTGATTTTACAGGAACTCCAATAACTGGTAATATGGTTTGAGCAGCAATCATACCGGGTAAATGTGCGGCACCGCCGGCTCCGGCAATAATTACTTTAACGCCCCGCTCTTTGGCCTTACGGGCATAGTCACGCAACCGCTCGGGTGTACGGTGTGCCGATACAATCGTAAGTTCAGGTTCCACTTCAAACTGGCGAAGCATTTCGGCTGCACCTTTCATTACGTCAAGATCGCTTTCGCTTCCCATTACTATTCCTACTAAAGGTCCCATGTTTATTTTGTTTGTTTTTTGCAAGTTAATTGTTTCATGCCAAGGAGCAAACTTTACACAAAGCAGCTAGTGCATATTTGCGGCTTATGTATTTCAACTTAGCGCCTTTGCTGAAAATTTATTTAACCAGATCGCCTTTAAGGCGCAGTAATTCTGTTTCTGCCAGCTTGGTATTATATCTTGCTGCAATGAGCCTATCGTAAGCAAGTTCTAAACTTTTTTGAGTTTCCCGTAATTCAATGTATGTAGATATTCCAAGCCTTAATCTTTCTAAAGCAATATTGACATTCTCTTTTGCCAATAAGATATTTTCTTCTTCAAGTGCCAGTGTTTTTTTCTGTAGTTCGTAATCTTTAAATGCATTAGTAATACCCAAATCAATTTTTGATTTTTGATTTTGGTATGAGATGTTAAGATAATCAATATCAAGCTGCGCCTGTTGTATCTGGCGTTTGGTGTTAAAGCCATTCAGTATGGGGATGCTGATACCTACGCCATAATTAAAGCCATTATTGCGGCTGAAAAGCGGTGTAAAGGGATTGACAACAGATTTGTTATCAGTTTTAGAATAGCTGTATGCCGAGTTGAATGATACTACCGGATAACGTTCAGCTTTTCTTTCCTTTAAAGTGAGTTTACCGATATCAATATTTTTTTTGGTAAGCAACAACTGCGGATTACTTGTTTCAACAGCACCCATAATATCACCCAGAATAATTTCGTCGGAAAAAACAATGCTGTCAGCAACTTCATAACGGGTAGCCATTTCAACATTCATCAACTGATTCAATTGTTCTGTTAATTGTGCAATTAATGTTTGTTGTTTTAGGCGTGCAGCTATTTGTGCATTCAGATCTACTTTACCCTGCAGCAGTTCGGGCTTTGCACCAAGACCAACACTTAATTTTTTTTCGGCCAGCTTAACACGTTCTTCATTAATACTCATCTGCTCTTCAATGGCTTTTAATTGTTGCTTTTGGCGTACAATATTGAAATAGTTATTGATCACTTCTGCAACTGAATTTATTACCTGGTTTTTTATATTCAGTTCGCCAAGTTGAACAAACTGCGCCAGTTTATCACGGGTGGCAAACATTTTAAATCCATCAAACAAGGTCCAGTTTAATTGTACCGAGCCGGATATATTATTTGAGCGTATGCCATTGCTTTCACGTTTGGTGCCATCGTTGAATTTTTGTTTCTGGTTATTGTTGTTGAAAACCAATCCCGAAGTTGCATTTACCCTGGGCAGGAAAGCAGCACGGGCATATGAATTATCAAGGGCATAGGAACTTGAGTCGTTACGAAACAGTTGTATGTCGTAATTGTTTTCAATTGTGGCTGTAATTGCCTGCTCAACCGTTAATTTGTTTTGGGCAAACAATAGCTGACTGAAAATGATGAAACCGGTAAAGAGGCTTATTTTTTTATAACAATTCTTCATTCAATATTTTTTAATGAACAGCCGTTGCTGCCGCGTCATCCATTTCTTCCAGCTCATTTTTCTTTTTCTTGCTACTCATAAAAGAATACATGGCTGGTATCACAAATAAAGTTAAGATCAATGAAAACAAAATTCCTCCAACAACAACAATACCCAGCGGAATGCGGCTTGTTGATGCATCGCCCAATGATAATGCCAATGGCAAAGCACCCAGCGACATGGCAAGGCTTGTCATTAATATAGGCCGGAACCTGGCAACCGCTGCATCCATTACCGCAGGAATTTTCTTTAAGCCCGTCAATTGTTTTTTATTGGCAAATTCAACAATTAAAATTCCGTTCTTGGTTACCAGGCCAATAAGCATGATCATACCTATCTGCGAAAATATATTTAAAGTTTGTCCGAATAATTTCAGTGATAACAAAGCACCTGCTATCGCCAGCGGCACGGTTATCATTATAATCAGTGGATCAATAAAACTTTCAAACTGTGCTGCCAGTACAAGGAAGATTAATATTAATGCAAGAACAAAGGCAAATAGTGTATTGCTGCCACTCTCGGCATAATCACGTGATGAACCACTGAGTGCCGTGCTAAACGTATCGTTCAGTAATTTTTTTGAAATCCTTTCCATTTCTTTAATACCGTCGCCAACGGTTTTGCCTTCGGCGAGACCTGATGAAATGGTTGCAGACTTATACCGGTTAAAATGGTAAATGGTTGGCGGACTATTATTCTCTTCAAAACTTACTAAGTTATCAAGTGAAACTTGCTGACCGGTACCGCTGCGAACATAAATCGATTTTAGATCCGACGGGTCATCACGTTCATTACGGCTTACCTGGCCCATCACCACATATTGTTTTCCATCTTTGGTAAAGAACCCCATGGTTCGGTTGCTTAAGGCCAGTTGCATGGCTTCTGAAATATCTTGTACACTAATGCCCAGATCACTTGCTTTTAAACGATCAATAATAATCCTGAGTTCGGGTTTGTTGAATTTAAGATCCACATCGGCGCCTTGTAATACCACACTATTATTGACTTCTTCTAAAAACTGCGGAATAACTTCTTTTAATTTTTCGAAATTTACATGTTGCAAAACAAATTGCACCGGCTGACCACCACGGCGGTTTACTGCAATGGTTTGTTCCTGAATGGTGAAAGCACGGCCCTCATTGAGTTTGCCCAGGTTCTTATTCATCATGTCAACAATCTCCTGCTGGCTTTTTTTTCTTTCGGATGGATCAACCAATGTAACTCTGAAGAATCCTGAATTTACCGATCCTCCACCAGTAAAGCCGGGCGCTGTTACAGAAATAAGTACTTCTTTTTCCGGTACCGAATCCAGGATAAGTTTACCGATTTTACTCATGTAGTTATCCATGTAATCGTAGGCAGTTCCTTCCGGAGCTGATACGGCTAAACGAAACTGGCTTCTGTCTTCCATAGGTGCCAGTTCGCTTTGGATAGTGGTTCCAAATAAATAAATCAATGCAAAACAAACAGCAATAATGACGAAAGCAGCAATACGTACTTTCATAAACTTCCTCAGCAGGTTCCGGTAACCATTTTCCAGTCCACGGAAAAAAGGTTCAGTCCTTTCGTAAAAACGGGAATGTTTAGGTTTCTTCTTGGTCATCTTAACATTTAAAACCGGTGTTAAGGTTAAAGAAACCAACGCTGAAATTAAAACAGCCCCTGCTAATACGATTCCAAATTCACGGAACAGGCGACCTACAAATCCTTCTAAAAAAATTACGGGTAGAAATACGATGGCCAGGGTGATGGAAGTAGAGATTACCGCAAAGTAAATTTCTTTGGAACCTTCTCTGGCAGCTTTCCATTTGTTCATGCCTGCTTCCATCTTTTTATAGATGTTTTCCGTAACCACAATTCCATCATCAACCACAAGGCCGGTTGCCAATACAATGGCCAGCAGTGTAAGCACATTTATGGTAAACCCAAAGAGATACATGATGAAGAAAGCGCCAATAAGTGAAACCGGTATATCTATCAGCGGACGAAAGGCGATCAGCCAGTCACGGAAAAAAAGGTAGATTATCAGGATAACCAATACCAGCGCAATTAACAGGGTTTCTTTAACTTCCGAAATAGACTTTCTGATGAACTTAGTCTGATCCAGAGCAATCTGTAAATGAACATCCTCAGGCAATTCCTTCTTTATCTGCTCAAAGCGTTTGTAAAATTCGTCGGATATGGCAATATAATTTGAGCCGGGTTGCGGCACAATGTACATGGCAATCATAGGTACACTGCTTTCCTTTAAAGCCGACTCTTCATTTTCGGGTCCTAACACTACATCGGCTATATCACTAACCTTAATATCGGTGCCATTTATATTTTTTACAATTACGCTTTTAAATTCTTCTTCGGTATTGATTTTTCCATAAGTTCTAACAGTAAGTTCGGTGGCATTACCAGCAATTTTTCCCGAGGGTAGCTCCACATTTTCTCTGGCCAATGCCGTTTGAATATCGTTAAACGTTAGTGCATAGGCACTCATTTTGGTAGTGTTGAACCAGATACGCATGGCGTATCTTTTTTCGCCCCAAATGCCAACACCACTTACGCCGGGAATGGTCTGCAATTTTTCCAGCAGATTGTTATTGGCGTATTCGGTCATCTCCAATGGGTTACGTGTATTGCTTTGTATGGTGAATGCGATAATGGGGTCGGAGCTGGCATCGGCCTTGGAAACCACGGGCGGCGCATCCAGATCGGAGGGGAGCTGGCGGATGGCCTGCGATACTTTATCACGTACATCATTGGCCGCCGCTTCCAGGTCTTCGCCCAGATCAAACTCAACATTTATACTGCTGCTGCCCTGGCTGCTGGATGAGGTAATGTTTTTTACACCGGAAATACCGTTTACCGCTTTCTCCAGCGGTTCGGTTATCTGCGATTCAATAATATCTGAATTGGCGCCGGGATACGAAGTACGTACGCTGATGTTTGGCGGATCGATGGCGGGATAATCACGTACACCTAAAAATTTAAAACCGATAAAACCAAACAACATAATGACAATACTGAGCACTATCGCCATCACCGGCCGCCGTAAACTAATCTCTGATATATTCACTTACTACCGTTTTATGGTTTGTTAACTTTATTGATGATTACTTTTGAGCCCGGTTTAGTGGTTAATAGTCCGGTTATTAAAACTGTATCACCTGCTTTAAGCCCTGAGGTTATTTCAACCAGGGCCGAATCACGGATACCGGTTGTAACGATTTGCATAGAAGCCGATCCGCTGCGGTAAACGATTACCTCTTTGTTTCTTGTTTTAGGGATAACAGCCTGCGAAGGAATCATCAGCGCTGCATCGTTTTGTCCCAATTCGATTTTTACTTTGACAAATGAGCCTGCAATTAATTGTGCATCGGGTTTATCTACCAAGGCCCTAAGTTTAAGGCTGCGGCTGTCTTCGGCAATATTATTTTCTGAAGCAATAATTTTTGCGGTATATACCTTTTCATTATTCTCCAGCGTGAACTCCACTTTATTACCCGGTTTCATTCCGCTGCCATATTTTTCAGGTACCGAAAACTCAAGTTTAAGCTGGTTTATTTTTCGTAAAGTGCTGATGGTAGTTGCTGGAGTAATATATGCACCGATGCTGATGTTGCGTAAACCAAGCCTGCCGCTGAATGGCGCCCTTAATTGAGTTCGGGCAATGCTGGTTTGCACAATACTCATATCTGCCTGAATATTATTTACTGATAGTTTATAGGTTTCATACTCCTGCTGACTTACCCCGTTGATTTTTAAAAGCGCTTCGTACCTGGCCATGGTTTCTTCGGCAACTTTAAGCTGAACTCTTAGTTTGCTGAGTTGAGCCTGCAAATCACCATCATATAATTTAACCAATACACTGCCCTGTGATACATTGCTGCCTTCATTAAAATAAATACCGGTCACACGGCCCGAAACTTCGGGATGCAATTCGGTTTCTTCGGCGGGTATCAGGCTGCCTGGCATTTCAATATCCTGCGACAAAATTTTTGGAGTAACAACGAAAGCATCTACTTTGGCGGGAGGTTTGTTGCCTCCGGGGCCGCCAGATTTCTTTTCATCCTTGGCTGATGACTTGCACGAAACCATCAGGATGGTTATGCCGATTAGCGAAATTGCCGTCTTTAAATTTTTACCAAACACTTGTATCAGATTTAATTGAAGTTGAAACATTAGTATTGCCGCTAAGTTCACCAATAAAAACTGAAAAGCGGCCAAAAAAATTATCAATGGAGAATAAGCAGGATAAACTGTTAGTTGCTCTTTGCCAATACTTTAACAGTTTGTTTTATTCGGTTGGCCTGGTGTATCAATTCCTGTTTTTCTTTGCTGAGGATGGTGATATGTCCCATCTTACGGCCGGGCTTGGTTTCTTTTTTACCATAGATATGCACAAATACATTTTCTATCTCCATTATCTCCTTTAATCCTTCATAAAATGCCTCGCCTTTATGATTTTCTGCACCTAAAAGATTTACAATAGCCGCCGGTAAAATATGTTCTGTGCTTCCCAATGGATAGCCCAGCATAATCCGCCAAAGCATATCAAACTGCGAACTGTAATTGGCTTCAATGGTATGGTGCCCGCTGTTGTGCACACGGGGGGCTGTTTCATTTACAAAAACATTGTCATCAATATCTACAAATAATTCAACCGCAAAAATTCCGGGGCTTTTTAAATCTTTTACAACTTTTAGTGCCACAGCTTCCACTTTCCACAATACTTTATCAGGGAGGTCGGCCGGGCTTATTTGGTATTCGAGTAAGTTCAGCCGGTTGTCAAATACCATATCTACTGAGGGGTATAAGGCATTGTTGCCTTTATCATCAACGGCAATTATTACTGCAATTTCTTTTTTTATGGAAACCAGTCTCTCCAGAACCGCAGGCGCATCAAATCCTTTTTCCAGATCATCTTTGGTTTTCATGAGTTCCACACCGCGTCCATCATAACCGCCCATGCCAATCTTATGAGCTGCCGGTAAAAAATTGATATGCTGATTTAATTCCGATTTGTTTTGAGTTATAACAAATTCGCTGGTCGGAATTTCATTGTCTTTATAAAACTGCTTTTGCAGAATTTTATCCTTAATGATTCGAAGTGTTGAAGGCTTCGGATAAATTCTAACCCCTTCACTTTCCAGTTTTTCCAATGCCTCTACATTTACAGCTTCAATCTCTATAGTTAGTGCATCAAGACCTTTCCCAAAATTGTAAACATCATCATAATTACTGATATAGCCTTTAGTAAAGTGATGACAAAGATGTGCTGAAGGACAGTCTTCATCATTTTCCATTACAAACGTCTCTACCGGGTAGTTGGCTGCTGCCTGTAATAACATGCGGCCAAGCTGGCCACCGCCTAATATGCCAATACGTTCCATTTGGCAAATATAGAATCTGTACCTTGAAGTAGCTCAGGATTTTTGTACCTTTGGCAGCAATGATTCCCGATTATCCACATAAACTCTTTAATGACAAGCGCAACAGCTATTCTCTGCTGATGTTTGCACTTGCCATGGATTCGGTTGTAAATTAGTTTTCCCCGCAGATGGTGCTAAAAAAAGCTGCGGATTCCCAAGTCAATTTTCTTCATATCAAATTAATTACAATGCAAACAACAGCTCCATCAATAACCAATAAGAGCACAACTGATTTTTTACCCTTACATGGCACCGACTATGTTGAATTTTATGTAGGCAATGCCAAACAAGCGGCACATTTTTATAAAACTGCATTTGGTTTTCAATCGCTGGCTTATGCAGGGCCGGAGACTGGTGTGAAGGATAAAGTGAGTTATGTTATCAGGCAGGACAAGCTCACATTCGTGTTAACTACGCCTTTGCGTACTGATAATCCCATTGCAGATCATATTTACAAACATGGTGATGCTGTAAAAGTACTTGCATTAAAAGTTGATGATGCTGCTAGTGCATTTGAAGAAACCACCAAACGTGGCGGCAAGCCATATCTGGAGACAACCGTTTTGAAAGATGATGACGGCGAATTGGTGTTGAGCGGCATTCATACTTATGGCGAAACCGTTCACCTTTTTGTTGAACGGAAAAATTATAAAGGCGTGTTCATGCCCGGTTTCAGAAAATGGGAATCGAACTATAACCCAACAGATACAGGCTTGTTGTATGTTGATCATTGCGTAGGCAATGTAGGGTGGAACCAGATGAATCCCTGGGTTAAGTTTTATGAAGATGTTATGGGCTTTAAAAATATTTTAAGTTTTGATGATAATGATATCTCAACAGAATATTCTGCATTGATGAGTAAAGTGATGAGTAATGGTAACGGATTTGTAAAATTCCCTATTAACGAACCAGCAGAAGGAAAGAAAAAAAGCCAGGTAGAAGAGTATCTTGATTTTTACAATGGCGAAGGTGTACAGCACGTGGCTATTGCGACTGCCGATATTGTAAAAACCGTAACTGAATTACAAAAAAGAGGGATTGAATTTTTAAATATTCCTGAAAGCTATTATGCAACGGTATTAGACCGCGTTGGCAAAATTGACGAAGACCTGGAACCGCTGCAAAAACTGGGTATTTTAATTGACAGGGACGAAGAAGGTTATTTGTTGCAGATATTCAGCAAGCCTTTGGAAGACCGCCCAACCTTATTTTTCGAGATTATTCAGCGTAAAGGCGCACAGAGCTTTGGAAAAGGAAACTTTAAAGCCCTGTTTGAAGCCCTGGAAAGAGAGCAGGATGCCCGGGGAAATTTATAAACATGTTTAACGACTAATACTCTGTAATACAGCTTTATAGAAATTAATGTTTATTGAATTAATTTCTATAAAGACTGGTTGTATGGTTTTGTAGAGTTTTTTTTTTATTTTTACCTGACTCATTAATACTAACCCCCAAAATAGTTAATGAAGAGCTTATTTCTATTTTTTACCTTAACCTTATTCTTTGCAATAATTGCAGGCACTGTTGTATTTGCACAACCGCTGTTGTCGGAAAAGCAGCAATCAATTGGTAATAAAGTTCCATATTCCAACCGTCTTGAAGATTCTCTTAAAAAACAATTTGGAGAAAAAAATATTGCCTGGCCCCCCCAGTCGCTTTATGTGCGTTCATTTAAATACGACCGTCAACTGGAAGTATGGGTAAAAGGTAAGGCTGATGAGCCGTTTACACTTTTTAAAACCTATGCAGTATGTATGCAAAGTGGAAAGACTGGTCCTAAAAGAAGTGAAGGCGATTTTCAGGTTCCTGAAGGATTTTATTATATCAACGAATTTAATCCCAACAGTAAATATCATTTATCACTTGGATTAAATTACCCCAATGCTTCTGATAAAATTCTAAGTGATTCGGTTCGCCCGGGCAGTGCCATTTATATCCACGGAAGCTGTGTTTCTACAGGATGTATCGCTATAAGTGATATTCCCATTGAAGAACTTTATATCATCGCTTCAAATGTAAAATCAAACGGGCAGGATTTTATACCTGTACATGTTTTTCCGGTTAAATACAGTGTTCAGAAATCAATAGATTATCTTACCGAAACAGTTAAAAGCAGCCTGACGATTAACAAATTTATTTTAAGCCTGAAAGCAGCTTTTGATTATTTTGAGGAGAAGAAGCAACTGCCTGTTATCCTGGTAAATAAAAACGGAGATTACGTAATTAATTAGCGCATCAATACTTGGATCGTTTCGCTTGTTTTTTGTTCCAGCACAATTATTTTTCCTTTTGTAAGTTCCTTTATCTTTTCTTCGGTATAATGCCTGATGGTGAGCAGCGTCAGATTTTTTTCAATCTGCACATCAAAAATTTCAGAGGCAGCCAATGCCAGTTTTTCAATTTTTTCTGTCTTATCATCCAGGCAGCACAATAAACTGATGGCTCCGTTCTGCGAAAGGTTTGGGCGAATCTTTATTGTGGCAAACATTTCATGAAGCAGTCCCAGCGGTTTTTCCTCAACAAAAGAAAAATCTTTTGAACTCAGTTCCATCAGCACCTGGTTCTTTTTTAAAACAATTACCGGTGGCAGATTGTGAACCGGTGTATTGGTGATGATGGTGCCAGGTAGTTCAGGCTTTAAAAAACAACGTACATGTAAGGGGATGTTTTTATTTTCTAATGGCTTTATTGTCTTCGGATGAATTACCTGTGCGCCGTAATAAGCCATCTCTACCACTTCCCGGTAACTCAATGCACTTATGTTAACTGCCTCCGGAAATTCTTTAGGATCGGCATTCATCACTGCTTCCACATCCTTCCAGATGGTTTGGTTTTCTGCATCCAGAATATTTGCAAAAATTGCTGCACTGAAATCACTGCCTTCTCTGCCAAGCGTGGTACTTTCATTTTCATCTGTAGCGCCAATAAATCCCTGGGTGATAACAATATCAGTTTCTTTTAACAGTGGTTCAATATCTGCTTTAACTTTTTGTCGGGTAAAGTTCCAGTCTATAAAAGCATCCCTGAAATTATCATCTGTTCTTACAATATCCCTCACATCTATCCATTTGTTTTTAATACCCGCTTCATTAAGGTAAATGCTTACCAGCGATGTGCTCAATAACTCTCCACAGCAAACAATCTGGTCGTAATAATAATCGTATTCCCTCACCGGTTTATCGTGCAGGAGCCATTCCACTTCTGTAAAAAAATCTTTAAGCTGGTTTTCGGCTTTTTGCCAGTTGATGGTTATGAGGTATTTCAGCGTATTTAAATGCGATTCCTTAACCTGTTCAAAGAGTTTTAATGCATCTTCTTTACGTTCGTTAAAAAAAGCATCCACCACTTTTTCCAGTGCATTGGTTGTTTTACCCATGGCCGAGATAATAATCAGTAATTTATCTCCTTTATAAGATTCAATGATGTTACCAACATGCTTAATTCTGTCAACAGTATTTATACTTGCGCCTCCAAACTTAAAAACCTTCATTCGTAGTGGGTTGATTGATTAAATTGGGTTAATTTAGCCCTGTTAATTTGATTGCAAAAATCGTTAATCTTACTTAATAAACTAACTATTGCTTTAACCAAATCTTTTCAAATGAATATTAACCGCCGAATACAGACTTTAGATGAATTTACCATCCAGCAGTTAAGGGATTTTCCGCATGCAACAGGCGAACTGTCGGGGCTTTTGCGGGATATCGGGCTGGCATCAAAACGTATTAATGTAGAAGTAAATAAAGCCGGCCTGGTTGATATTTTGGGTGATGACGGCAGCATTAATGTACAGGGCGAAGAAGTGAAAAAACTAGACGTATTTGCTAATAACCAGTTGATTGGTGTATTGCAGCATGGCATCAGTTGCGCCGGCATTGGCAGCGAAGAGATGGATGATATTGTTGTTTTTGACGACCCGATCAGCAATAACAGCAAGTATGTTTGTCTATTTGATCCATTGGATGGCAGCAGTAATATTGACGTGAATGTTTCTATTGGTACAATATTCAGCGTTTTTCGCAGGGTAAGCGAGTTGGGGAAACCGGCAACCAAAGAAGATTTTCTGCAGGCCGGTACAAAACAGGTTGCAGCGGGTTATATTATTTATGGCTCTTCAACCATGTTTGTTTATGGTACCCGCAGAGGTGTAAATGGTTTTACTTTGGATCCTTCCATTGGTGAATTTTGCTTAAGCCACCCAAATATTAAATGCCCCGAACTTGGTAATTTATATTCGGTAAATCATGGACATTATTTTCAGTATGAAGAAGGAGTCCGGAACTACATTACATCCTGTCAGCAAAAAGATAAAACCAATGGCGGACCTTACACACAGCGTTATATCGGCAGCATGGTTTCAGACGTACATCGTAATTTAATTAAGGGAGGTATTTTTATGTACCCCGGTTATACCGGCAAACCAAAAGGAAAACTGAGATTATTATACGAGTGTAACCCATTTGCATTTATAGTGGAGATAGCTGGAGGTAAGGCAACAAACGGCGATATACGGATATTAGATATTCAACCTACAGAATTACATGAGCGTACACCTTTTTTTGTGGGGAGTAAATTGATGATGGAAGAACTGGATTCGCATATTAAAAAATGAATTGATGGTATCAATAGTTCCTTACCAGGAAAAATATCTGCCTGATTTTAAAAGACTGAACCTGGAATGGCTTGAAAAGTATAAGTTAACAGAGCAATACGATCTTGATATTTTAAACGATCCGAAAGGCAGCATTATTAATAAGGGTGGTTGTATTTTTATTGCTTTGGATAATGATGTCGTAGTTGGTACAGCAGGCTTGTCAAAAAGAAATGACGTTGAATACGAACTGGTGAAAATGGCTGTTGATCCTGTATCAAGGGGTATAGGGATTGGCAAACTATTACTTACACATTGTATTGATACAGCAAAAAAATTAAAGGCTGAAAAGCTGATCCTTTTTTCGAACAGCCAGTTGCAAACCGCACTTACTTTATACAACCGGTTTGGATTTGTACATGTGGAAGTAACCGATACGGAGATGTTAACGGCTGACGTAAGGATGGAATTAAATTTGATCAATTAATCCGGTACAATGACTAATAAAATTATCTCAGTAAAAGACCTTGTTAAAAATTACGGTTCATTTAAAGCCGTAAAAGGTATTTCTTTTGATGTGTATGAAGGTGAGATATTTGGTTTGCTGGGCCCTAATGGTGCAGGTAAATCAACCACGCTTGAAATAATGGAAACACTCCGTGAAAAAACAAGTGGTAAGATCTCAATTTGCGGTTACGATCTGGACAAGGAACCTGAAAGTATTAAAAAAGTCATTGGTGTTCAGTTGCAGACATCGGGTTATTATCCGGGGTTGAAACTGTTAGAATTGATCGAACTGTTTGGAGGCTTATATAATCAACAGGTGGATGCGATTGAATTATTAAAGGTTGTAAACTTAACAGACAAAGCAAAGAGTAAGTATAAGGAAATGAGCGGTGGACAAAAGCAACGTTTCTCCATAGCCACAACATTAATCAACAAACCCAAAATAATTTTTCTTGATGAACCTACAACCGGGCTTGATCCGCAGGCCAGACGGAATTTGTGGGATTTGATAAAGAATATCAGAAATCAGGGAACAACAGTTATAATCACCACACATTATATGGATGAAGCAGAACAATTATGCGACCGCATAGCCATTATGGATGAAGGAAAAATAATATCTCTTGACAGTCCCGATAAGATGATTGATGATTTGGTATCTTCGGGCTTCGAACGTCCCAAGCAGGTAAAAGCGGCCAACCTCGAGGATGTTTTCATACATTTAACAGGTAAGGAAATGCGGGATGAGTAAAAAACCGTTTATTTGCAATTCAATTTTTACAAAAAATATATTTTAATGAAAAAATTAGTACTCGGTTCAATCTTATTATTTTCTGTAACATTAACAGTTACTGCACAAAAGGATGTTAAAGCCACTGCCAAGCCTGCAGCTAAGGCTCAACCCAAAACACCGGCTAAAGCCATAACCGCACCTCAGTTTAAAAATTTACTGGATAGTTTTAGTTATGCTGCCGGGTTTAATGTAGCTACCAATATGCAGGCCCAGGGCATTAGCAAGTTGAATGCTGCAATGATGCAAAAAGGTGTTGAAGACGTATTTAAAAAGAATGATCCCAAATTATCTCAGGAGCTTATCAATAGCTGTATGCAGAAGCAACTTGATATTTTTGCTGCTGAGAAAAGTTTAGCCGACAGGAGTGAAGGTATTGCTTTCCTGGAAGCGAATAAAAAACGTGCAGGAGTTATAACATTGCCAAGCGGCCTGCAATATGAAGTTTTAAAAAATGGAGATGCTAATTCACCAACACCAAGAGGAGTGGATACTGTTGAAGTAAATTATATAGTTGCTTTAACCGACGGTATAGACATTGAAAACTCGTTTAAGAGTGGCCGCCCTGCTGTATTTCCTGTTATGGGTGTAATAAAGGGATGGATTGAAATATTACAGTTAATGAGAAAAGGCGATCACTGGAAAGTTTATGTCCCAAGTGAACTGGCTTATGGTGCTGCAGGTAATGGCACAGCTATTCCACCGAATGCAACATTACAGTTTGAAATATCACTGGAAGGAATCAGGCCAGCGGCAGACAATTAAAAGGTAATCAGATAATGAATGAAGATTTAAGATACCCCATAGGTAAATATATTAATCAGCCATTCTCTCAAAAGCTTTTGGAAGAATGGCTGACTGATATAAAGAATTTACCTCAGCATCTTGAAAATGCTATTTTGAATTTAGACGAGGCACAGTTAAATACAGCATACAGAGATGGTGGATGGACAATTAAACAGGTTGTTCACCATGTTGCCGACAGCCATATGAATGCATACATACGTTTTAAACTCGGGCTTACCGAAGATAATCCCACCATCAGGCCTTATGATGAAGCTGCCTGGGCGGAAATGGACGATACAAAAAATTTACCGGTAAATATTTCCTTAACACTGCTGCATGCTTTACATAGCCGTTGGTATGAGATTCTTAAGAATCTTAGCGAAACTGATTTAAACAGAACTATTTTTCATCCCGAACATAAAAAAGAAATGACACTTTGGTATTTACTTGGAATGTATTCCTGGCATAGTAAACACCATGTGGCACATATCACTGCATTAAGAGAACGGATGAAATGGTAAGCAGTTTATCTCCAATTTAAAAATATGAACTGGAAAAAAATATCTTCTGAATACATCAGCAACCATATCTATTTTACGGCCAGGAAAGATGTTTGTGAAATGCCCAATGGCCAGATTGTAGATCCCTATTTTGTGGTTGAACTCCCTGAAACGGTTTGCGCCATGGCGATTACGGAAAATGATGAAGTTATACTGGTGAAACAATACCGTCATCCCATTGAAGAGTCAATACTGGAATTGCCTGGAGGATTTATTGATGATGGCGAATCGGCTGAAACAGCTGTTGCCAGGGAGTTAAGGGAGGAAACAGGCTATTCGTTTTCCGACTATCAATATTTGGGAAGCGTTGCTGCAAACCCAGGCATACTCAATAATTTTACAGCACTCTTTTTAGCAACTGGTGGTAAAAAGGTTTCCGGCCAGCAATTAGATGCTAACGAAGAAATAGAAATTAAACTTTACAAACTTGCCGTTGTAAAGGCAATGCTGATGAACAATGAATTTAAACAGGCATTGCATACCACCTGCCTGTTTTATGCATTTAATAAATTAGATGTTGCGGAATAGATCAGTATCAACTTCTGCAATTAAAAAAACACTTCCACAAACTATTATGATATCTTTTGCAGCAGCATTTTTCCTGGCAGCATTTATTGCGTCATTCACATCATCATAACTTTCTCCGTTCAGTCCAAAATCTTTTGCCTTTTCTTTCAAATCCTGGTGCGGCATTGCCCGGTCAATATGTGCATTACTGAAATAATAAGCTGTGTCTTTTGGTAAAATGGACAGTACCTTGCTTACATCCTTATCCTTAACCATTCCTATAACCATATGTAAACGGGAGGTTGCACACTTAACAATTGATAATTGTTCAAGCAACTGTTTTATGCCATCTTCATTATGAGCAACGTCTGTTATTATTGTTGGATGCTCAGCAATAACATCCCATCTTCCGCTAAATCCTGTCAAGTCTTTTACATGCCCCAATGCATATTTTTCATCTTTGTTTTTTATGATGAAGCCCTTCTCAGTTAAAAGCCCTTCGGCACACAATACTGTTTTTATATTTTTGGTTTGATACAGGCCATTCAGGTCGCAATTGAAAGTTTCTGTTATATCATGTTCAATATTTTTAACATCGCAGCTCAGCAAGGCCGCTGTATAATTAATATTTGAAACAATATATTCATCCTGTGCAAAATAAATAGGAGCATTTTCTTTTGCAGCCTTGCTGATGAAAACCTGCTTTGTTTCGGTTAAATAGTCGCCTATAACAACAGGTACTCCGGCTTTTATGATACCGGCTTTTTCTGATGCAATCTTCTCCAATGTATCGCCAAGCAGATCCATATGGTCGTAACCAATATTTGTTATGATGGAGAGAACGGGTGTGATGATGTTGGTACTGTCTAACCTGCCGCCAAGACCGGTTTCAATAACAGCGATATCAATTTTTTCTTTTTCAAAATAATCGAAGGCCATGGCAACAGTCAGTTCAAAAAAAGAAGGCTCAATTTTTTCAGAAACTGCTTTTGTTCTTTCCACAAAATCAACCACAAAATCCTTACTGATCATTTCGCCGTTTATTTTTATACGCTCCCTGAAATCTTTTAAGTGCGGCGAAGTGTATAAGCCGGTTTTATAACCTGCCTGCTGCAGCATAGCTGCCAGCATATGACTGGTACTGCCTTTGCCATTTGTACCGGCAATATGTATGCTTTTAAATTTTGTTTGAGGATTATCTATTGCATTGCAAAGCTCAATGGTATTATGCAGGTCTTCCTTGTATGCAGCAGCTCCAATGCGGCTGTACATGGGTAATTGTGCGTAGAGATAATCAATGGTTTGCTGATAGGTCATTTAATGTACGATGTTTGATGTACAACAGCAAATGTAGGTAAAGATGAATAATGGTATGCCGTATAAGGGAGTGACACAACGATGTTGAACAGCGAAATATAGTGTGGCCAAAAATAAAAATACGCCTTCACCTATTCCTCTTTAAAGGATAAGGACTACTGCACCCTGAAATTGAAGGGAACTGTTACTATTGATTCATGATCGGATTTATTGAACTCAATATTGGGAAGATAACTCCTGATGGCAGTTGCATATTTTGAATCAACACTGGTAGAACCTTTATCAAAAGTTACAAATGTTCCTCTGCCTGAGGGTGAAACTTTTATAACGGCATTAATAGTGGCACGTGGCAGGTCGCCCATAAAAATATAGTTGTTAACGATCGAACGGTCACCTTTTGATACTCTTAAACCACTTCCGCCGGTTTTACCACCAGGATTATTTCCATAACTGTCAGGTTTTCCACTTGGGCTTCCTGCATCGCCTGTACCTCCGGGTTTATTGCCCTGGTATTTATAACCATTATCTTCAGTGGCTCCATTACCAGTGCCGCCCTGTGGTCCGTTATATCCTGCAATTTTTGGCTTTTGTGGTTTTGGAGTTGGAGTAACTACGGTTGAATTCGTTTTTTCCTTTGTAGTTGTTTTAACTGGCTTTGTTACCGGTGCCGATTCATGATCTGCGGCATCATCTGTTTTATATTCTTCGGCCTGTTGATTTTTTACTGAAGACGATTGTTGTGGCTCAGGCGATTCGGATGAAGGTGATTTTTCTCCTTTAATCAATGGTTGCACTTCACCATATCCCTCATCGTCGTTACCGAGGTTAATCTCAATGAGTTCCTCAACAATCTGCGGCGGGTGTACAGCATGTTTCCAGGATACCAGTAATAAAATTAAAAGTATGCTCACACAAATTATAGTTGTGTAAACAAATGCTTTTTTGTTTTTTTCTGATTCGAATGTTGCTGACATATTTTTACTCATGTTCATCTCAAAGTTATTAAAATAAAAATAAAGGATGATGAAACAGCTTTCTTTTCACAATCCCTGCCAATATTTTAACAAATTAAGTGCCTGATTTAGCAATTAATTCTTTTTAATCAACTTTAATAGAGGAATAATACCTACAACCGGCCCTATTGCCAGGAGGGCAAATGTATTTTCTCCGCTGAAGAAAGTTTTTGAATGAAGTAAATAATCAATAATATACAGGCTGATAATAGCAATAGTAAAACCGATGGAATTATAAATGGTAAGCGCAGTCCCTTTTAAATTTTCTGGTGCATATTGAGCAACCAGTGCAGAAAATTGCGGAGAATCGGGGCTGACAGTTAATCCCCAAATAAAAAGATAAAACAGAAATAGTGGAGCCGGCAGGCCAAAAAGGAAAGGAGAGAGCAGGCAACAAAAGCCTGAAATGATTAATGCTGATGTGCCTGTTTTTGCACTGCCCCAATATCTTGAAAGATATCCTCCAGCAACAGAACTTAAGCAACCGATTCCGATAATCAGAAAACTGAATAATGAAATATTTAATTCAATATTATTTCTTGTTGCATACAATGCCAGAATTACTGGCAGGAATCCCCAGAATGAATACAGTTCCCACATGTGCCCAAAATAACCGAATGCTGCCTGCCTCCATTTTCTGGATGAAAAGATCTTACTGAAAGCATTCCATTGAAAACCTCCCGATTTTTTCCGGTGAGGCCCGTCACCAACAAAAAGGATCATTAACAATCCCCCTGCGGCAGCAAATACAGAGGTATAATACAAAACCGATTTCCAGGGTAATGCAAAATCCCTGTTTTTGAGCAGGTGAGGGAATGCTGTGCCAAGTATGAGTGCGCCTAATAAAAATCCCATGGCATGGCCAAGGCTTTTTTCAAACCAGTCTGCCGCTATTTTCATACCAACAGGGTAAATACCTGCAATAAAAAAACCGGTTAGAAAACGAAAAAGAAATAAAGTGGTTGAATCCGTTGCAAACCACACAACAGCAGAATTGGCTAATGCTCCAAAGATAGAACTGATGAAAAAAAGCTTAACCGGCGAAAACCTGTCGGATAAAGAAAAAAATGCAAAGGTTAATGTGCCGGTTACAAAACCAATCATTACTGCTGATGTTACCAGGCTTACAGCGTATTGGTTAAGATGAAGCACTTCTTTTAAATCGGGTAAAACGGCATTGCCAACAAACCACAGCGAAGTGCCTGCAAATTGCGATAATACAATAAGTGGGAGAATGAACTTATTTTTCTTCTTCACTATTTTAAATTTGAAGCTGCTGACTGATTTTGAAAAGAGGGTAGATGCTAAAGTTAAATGCTTCTTTTTAGTTATTATATATTCTTGAGCCAAAAACCAGGCTGCCAATCCGTACCATATTGCTGCCGGCTTCCAGAGCAAAAGCATAATCGGCACTCATACCCATGGAGAGTATGCTGAATTGAGGATAATTATCGTAAATGGATTTCAGCGTGGCAAATTCTTTTTTGATCAGATCATTGTCTTCTGTAAATGATGCCATTCCCATTAGTCCGCAGATGTTTAGATTTTTAAATTGATCCAGGCCTGAGTTCAGCAGTTCAGCCAGTTCATCGGCATCAAAACCAAATTTTGTTTCTTCGGCCGATATATGAACCTGCAACAGGCAATTGATGATGCGATTATTTTTTGCAGCCTGCTTATCTATTTCTTTTAATAATTTTTCACTGTCAATGCCGTGAATAAGATGAACGAATGGGGCGATGTATTTTACCTTGTTGCTTTGGAGATGCCCAATAAAATGCCAGTTAATATCTTTAGGTAGCTGTTCTTGTTTTTCAGTTAATTCCTGAACATAGTTTTCGCCAAAATCTCTTTGCCCCAAATCGTACAATGCCTGAATATCTTCAACAGGCTTGGTTTTGGAAACAGCAACTAAAGTGGCTTTGCCATCAAGTTCGGTTAATATTTTTTGGTATTGTTTTGTATTGATACTCATGAGCCTCACCCCAACCCCTCTCCCGAGGAGAGGGAACTGGTAGTTGGGAGTTTTTTGATTATACTGTTACTATATTTAACACTTAACAGAACATTTAATAATAGTCTTCGCTTTGTTCTTCTAAATTTCCCTCCCCACCGGGGAGGATAGGAGGGGCTGGGGCGTTGGTTACTTTAAAATACTCCTGCTTATCACAATCCGCTGCACTTCACTTGTTCCTTCATATATCTGTGTAATCTTCGCATCTCTCATCATACGCTCTACATGATATTCTTTTACAAAACCGTAACCGCCGTGTATCTGTACAGCTTCGGTTGCTGTCCACATGGCGGTTTCGCTGGCAAAAACTTTTGCCATACTGCTGCTTAATGTATAATCAATATGCTGGTCTTTTTCCCAGGCAGCTTTTAAACAAAGCAATCTTGATGCTTCAATTCTTGTAGCCATATCAGCCAGTTTAAACTGAATGATCTGGTGATTCATAATTTCGGTACCAAATGCTTTACGTTCTTTACTGTAAGCCAGTGCTAGTTCATAAGCTCCTGCTGCTATACCCAGTGCCTGCGATGCAATTCCAATTCTGCCACCGGCAAGTGTTTTCATAGCAAACGAAAAACCAAATCCTTCTTTGCCTATGCGGTTTTCTTTGGGCACTTTTACATCGGTAAATAAAATACTGTGTGTATCGCTTCCACGAATGCCGAGTTTATTTTCTTTGGCACCCACTTCAACACCAGCCCATTTCTTTTCAACGATGAATGCATTTATACCGCGGCTTCCTTTACTTGCATCTGTTTGTGCAATCACTAAATAAACACTTGCACTATTACCATTGGTTATCCAGTTTTTTGTTCCGTTAAGCAAATAGTAATCACCTTTATCTTCTGCTGTTGTTTTTTGAGATGTGGCATCACTACCAGCTTCGGGTTCACTCAATAAAAAAGCGCCAATATATAATTCACCATCTTTTTTGCCCTGGGCTAGCGGGGTTAAATATTTTTGTTTTTGTTCTTCACTTGCATATTCCTGCAGGCCATAACAAACCAGGCTATTGTTTACACTTACGCAAACACTCACACTGGCGTCAATTTTACTTATTTCTTCCATGGCCAGCACATAACTCACCGTATCCATACCACTGCCGCCATACTCAGGCTTAACCATCATACCCATAAAACCAAGATCGGCCAGTTTTTCAATCTGTTCTTTAGGGAAACGTTGTAATTCATCCCGTTCAATTACACCGGGCAGACATTCATTTACTGCAAAATCTTTTGCAGCCTGTTTTATCATGAGTTGTTCTTCTGTAAATTCGAATAGCATAGTAAGTCGTTTAAAGTAATGGCAAAAATAAGGAATTTATACCCCGGTTTCAGCTGCAAGAATTTCTGTAAATAACTTTCTGTCAATCATCCTGGCTCCCAAACTTTCCAGGTGATTGGTGTGTAACTGGCAATCAATCAGCTTTACATTTTCTCTTTGTAACTGCTTTACATAGCTGATAAATGCAAACTTACTGGCGTTGTTTTTAGTGCAGAACATGCTTTCGCCAAAAAACATATTGCCCAGTCTGATACCGTATAAACCACCTACCAGTTCGCCATCAAGCCATGTTTCGGCACTGTGGGCATAACCAAGTTCATGTAAATTGATATAAGCTTTTTGCATTGCAGGAGAAATCCAGGTTCCTTCCTGACCTTGCCTGGTAACAGTTTTGCAATTTTGAATAACCTGTGGAAAGGCCCGGTTAATTGTAAATCGGAATTTACCATTATTTAAAACAGTTCTCATGCTGCTGCTGATGTTAATTTCGGAAGGATATAAAGCAAAACGGGGATCAGGGCTCCACCAGCAAATGGGTTCATCTTCGTTATACCAGGGGAAGATACCGCTTTTGTAGGCCAGCAGCAGCCGTTCAATACTCAAATCGCCACCAATGGCCAATAAACCATCTTCATCAGCCATATCCAATGGCGGAAAGTACAGTTCAGTTTTTAGAATAAACATGGAATTAATTGGCAATTACATCAACCGTAGCATTGATGCCCCTGTCGGTAATGGCATCGCATTGCGGTTTTAATGTTTCGTAGCTGCCTTCTTTAACTGCGTATTTGCCTTTGGAATCAATAATGATGGCACACTGCTCGGCCTGTTCGGTTGAGTGGCCGCAAATTTCTATCAGAGTATCAATCACCCATTCAAAAGTATTAACCTCGTCATTCCAGACTATAAGACTGCAATAAGAATCAGTTAACGTAAGGGTATCTGTCTCTTCCTGAAATTTTGTATGTGTACTATTTGCCATGCTGGGATAACAAAAATAGGGTGATTTCGGAGGAAAAAGAAGAAAATAATGGGGTTCAAAGAAAAAACCTCAGAATTATATCTGAGGTTAGTGGGATTTCTGTGGGAGCACACGGGTTCGAACCGCGGACCCTCTGCTTGTAAGGCAGATGCTCTAAACCAACTGAGCTATGCTCCCTTTTTAATTTTCGGATGGCAAAGATAAGGGTTAAATTTTCTCTGCAAAATTTTTTACAAATAATTAGTTTAACTGCACAGCCGGTAACCGGTATGATTGCCCATCATAAACAAATATTTCATCAATCTCAATTGTCCAGTATTTGTAAAGCGGAGATTTGCTGAGATATTGTTCAACGTCAATTTTACTTGCTGCATTAAATACCATCCAGCTTTTCTGGCATTCCATACTTACGGTATAACAATCAATAATATTTTTTTCAATTAAACTGTTGATATAAGCCCTGTGTTCAGGTACAAAACTCATAAACGTTTCATCCATATCAAAATGAACAGTTACCTGGTATTTTATCAATTGTTCAGCTTCTGATCCTAACGGGTTATTTAAATTTTCCATGCTGCAATTTTATTCTCCCAATCATCACTATAGGGTGTTGTTATTTTAATATAATTATCGGTATAGCCTTCCAGCATACCGTTTTTATTCTTTGATTCAAATAATACTTTCCTGGTTTCGCCAATATGCTGATTAGTAAAATACTGCATCTTCTGATAACTCAGGTTTCTTAATCTTTTATTTCTGTCGTGCCTGATGTTGATTGGAACAACCGGTTTCATGTCTGCCGCCAGTGTATTTGTTCTTTCAGAATAAGTGAATACATGGAGGTACGATATATCAAGCTGATGCAGAAAATTAAATGTTTCCATAAAATCATCTTCCGTTTCACCGGGGAAACCAACGATAACATCAACACCTACGCAGCAATGCGGCATCATGGTTTTTATCAGGCCAACTCTTTCAACGTACAGTTCTTTTTTATAACGACGCCTCATCAATCCCAGTATCTTATCACTTCCGCTTTGCAAGGGAATATGAAAATGCGGCATAAATTTTTTACTGTTGCTTACAAATTCAATGATCTCATTTGTAAGTAAGTTTGGTTCGATAGAAGAGATTCGGTAACGTTCGATTCCATCAACTTCATCAAGTTCTTTTATCAGGTCTAAAAAATTCTCTTCATTTTTTTTACCACCAGTAAAACCTTTACCAAAATCGCCGAGATTAATTCCGGTCAATACAATCTCTTTACCGCCCTGTGCGGCTATAGCTTCCACATTGGCAATTACATTATTAATGCTGTCGCTCCGGCTTTTGCCTCTTGCAAGCGGGATGGTACAAAATGAACAGTTATAATCACAGCCATCCTGCACTTTTAAAAATATTCTGGTGCGGTCATTAATAGAATGAGATGCAGTGAATTCATTCACATCTTCAATATCGCAACTGCATATTTTGGCGCTGTCGCCTTTTGTAATTTCTTTTAAATGTTGGGTGATGTTGAATTTTTCAGCAGCACCCAAAACTAAATCTACTCCCGGGATCTCTGCAATTTCTTTTGGTTTTAATTGTGCGTAGCATCCGGTAATCACCACCATCGCTTCAGGCGCTTTACGCTGAATACGCCTTACCAGCATCCTGCATTCCTTATCTGCATTTTCTGTAACCGAACAGGTATTGATTACATATACATCTGCTACTTCGTCAAAATTCCTTTTTTCAAAGCCATCATTTTCCAGCAACCTGCCAATGGTGGAGGTCTCTGAAAAATTGAGTTTGCAGCCCAGCGTATGTAATGCTACTGTTTTGTTCATTGGCTGCAAAATTAACGAAATTGAATGGATAGAACGCAGATGATGCTGATTTGACTGATCAACACAGATCGATCAGTGAATATCAGTTATATCCGTGTCATCAGTGTTCCATCATTAATGTAACTTGCGGCATGTTAAAAAGATACCTGCCGTTTATATTTCTGATTGCTGCCGCATTACTGCTGTTTTATATAAAAAAAAATCAGCGTGGCGAATCTCCGAAAAAACCAAATATTGAACAATCAGCAGAAAAAATAACTATTCCGGTTTTAACATCTGATTCAGAAGAAAAAGATGAAGTAGAAGGTTTTAACAGGAATATCAGCAATTTAATTTTCAGCAAACATGCCAAATGCCGGATGGATTGCCGTAAAATTGATGAAAGTGAAGTAAGGGAGATATTGAAAAGCGGAACAATCAATCGAAAGAAAATTCAATCAGACAAAAGAGGGATGACTTACCCGGTAGAGGGTTATACTCATGATAAACAGCATGTGCGTATTGTATTTGCTCCAAAAGATGATGCATTGGTAGTTGTAACAGTTATTGACCTGGAAACGGATTGGAAATGCGATTGCAAATGATTTTCCGTTTATAATTTTTTACATTTTTCAAAGAAAAAAACAATGTAAATTTGTTTCTCATCGATTTGAAGACAGTGTAATGAAGATAAAATCCATATTGGCAAAACCTTTTGCCGGTTATATATTCAAGCAGATTAAAAAGGGAATGGAAACGGCTGTGTCAGACCAGCAAACTATTTTTAATCAGCTCATCAAAGTTGGTACAAAGACAGTTTTTGGAAAAGATCACGAATTTTCTTCGATCAAATCTTATGAAGACTTTATTAAACAAGTTCCCATCAGGGATTATGAGGAATTTAAACCTTATATAGAAAAAATAAAACAAGGTACTCATAATGTTTTGTGGAAGGGGCAGCCCATTTATTTTTCGAAAACCAGCGGAACAACCAGTGGTGTAAAATATATCCCGATAACAAAAGACTCTATTCCCAACCATATCAATACTGCCAGAAATGCTTTATTGTGTTATATGGCTGAAACCGGAAAAACAGATTTTGCCGATGGTAAACTTATATTCTTAAGTGGTTCACCTGTTCTTGAACGGGTTGGAGGCATTCCTACTGGAAGATTAAGCGGAATTGTAAATCATCATGTACCTAAATATTTACGGTCTAATCAATTGCCATCATTCACTACAAACTGTATTGATGAATGGGAAGAAAAACTGGATAAAATTGTTGAAGAAACAATTAATCAGGATATGGCACTTATCAGCGGTATTCCACCATGGATGCAGATGTACTTTGACAGACTTACTGAAAAAAGCGGAAAAAAAGTTGGAGAGTTATTTCCAAATTTTAATGTGATGGTACAGGGCGGTGTGAATTTTGAACCCTATAAGGCAAAACTTTTTGAAAGCATCGGTCGTAAAATTGATACTATAGAATTGTTTCCGGCGAGTGAAGGTTTTTTCGCTTTCCAGGATTCCCAAAAGGAAGAAGGCTTATTGCTGAATACCAACAGCGGAATATTTTTTGAGTTTGTTCCTGCTGCCGAAATATTCAACGAAAGTCCAACAAGATTAACATTGAAAGATGTAAAAATCGGCGAAAACTATGCACTGATCATTAACAGTAACGCCGGATTGTGGGGTTATAATATTGGGGATACCATCAAATTTGTTTCCACCAATCCTTACCGGATTGTAGTTACAGGCCGTACCAAACATTTTATATCAGCTTTTGGCGAACATGTAATCAGCGAAGAAGTGGAAGCTGCATTGTTACAGGCTGCTGAAGAAGAACATATTCCGATAACAGAATTCACGGTGGCGCCGATGATTGCCAACGGCGAAGGAAAAAGTTATCATGAGTGGTTTATTGAATTTGAAAATACGCCAGTAGATATTAAAGCCTTTTCAAAAAAAGTGGATGATAACCTCCGCAAGAAAAATGTTTATTATGATGACCTGATAGGCGGTAAAATTCTGCAGCAGTTAAAAATCTCTCCTGTTAAGAAAAACGGGTTTATTGATTATATGAAAAGCATTGGTAAGCTGGGCGGACAGAACAAAGTGCCCAGGCTCAGCAACGACAGGAAGATTGCTGAGGAACTGGAGAAATTTGTGAGTTAGACCTGTTTCAAATATTTTTTTGCCCAGTATTTTCAAAATACTTTACTTTTGTGCTGTTAAACACAAATAATAAATAAATTGAACAGAACACAATTACATAGCGTAAATACAAATCCTCCCGCAATGGGTATATTGTATGCTGTGGAGAACCTGTTTGAATTTACCCCCAGATCCCGACGTGGATGCTGATAGGACGAGTAGCTAAAACCTGCCCCTGTCAGTGAAAAAATCTCCCGAAAATTTCCTTTAACAATCTTTTTCATTTCTTTCAATTTTTTACAATTGGAAAACAGTAATATAATCATCAGGGTTGCAACTGCAGCCGATAGTCATTACGCTACAACCATCACCGATGAAATGGCATCTTCGGCAAAGGCACGTGGCACAGGTATTGCCAAAAGATCACCGGAATATGTTGAGCAGAAAATTATAGAGGGCAAATCTGTGATTGCTCTTACAACAGAAGGCGAGTGGGTTGGTTTTTGCTATATTGAAGTGTGGGAACATAACAAGTTTGTTGCCAACAGTGGCCTTATCGTTTCTCCTCCATACCGTAAGACAGGCGTAGCTAAATCAATTAAAAAAAGGATTTTTGAACTGAGCCGGGAGAAATACCCCGATTCAAAAATCTTTGGATTAACAACCGGGCTTGCAGTAATGAAAATAAATTCGGACCTGGGTTACGAACCGGTAACCTATTCGGAACTTACCACCGATGAGCAGTTCTGGGCGGGTTGTAAAAGCTGCGTGAATTATGATATACTGATGAGTAAGGAACGGAAGAATTGTATGTGTACGGCTATGTTGTTCGATCCGATTGATCATTACACACCTGAGGAAACGAAGACAGAATTTAAAAAACATTCAAAAATTTATGAACGTTTTATGCGGATAAAGCAAAGTAAAATGCTTAAGTTTCTTCAAAAGAAACAGGTTGTTGGGGGCGCTGCACCAAAATCATTGCTGCGTTATTTTTTTAATTTTTAAAGTTTATTATGATGAGTAAGAAAGTTGTTTTAGGATTTAGCGGCGGGCTGGATACAACTTACTGTGTAAAATATCTCACAGAAGAAAAGGGATATGAAGTGCATTCAGTGATTGTAAATACCGGAGGATTTACAGATGATGAATTGAAAAAGATAGAAGAACATGCATACAAGCTTGGTGTAAAATCGCATACAGCGGTGAATGCCATTAAAAGTTATTATGATAAAATAATCAAATACTTGGTTTTTGGGAATGTATTAAAAAATAATACTTATCCCTTGAGTGTTAGTGCCGAGAGGTTAAGCCAGGCTGTTTTTATAGCAGAGCACGTACAGCATTTAAATGCTGATATTGTTGCACACGGCAGCACTGGTGCAGGAAACGACCAGGTGCGTTTTGATATGATCTTTAATATTATGATTCCCGGAGTAGAAATCTGTACACCGATCAGAGATTTAAAACTGAGCCGTGAAGATGAAATTGCTTACCTGAAAAGCAAAGGCGTTGACATGAACTTTGAAAAATCAATGTACTCAATAAATAAAGGTTTGTGGGGAACAAGTGTTGGTGGAAAAGAAACATTGAACAGCAAAGGCATGTTGCCCGAAGAAGCCTGGCCAACACAGGTTACAGAATCTGAAACTAAATCTGTTGAGCTTGAATTTATAAAAGGAGAGTTGATCAGTATAGATGGGAAAAAGTTTAAGCATTCCTCAGAAGCTATTCAATATTTACAATCTATTGCCGGGCCCTTTGGTATTGGCAGAGATATTCATGTTGGCGATACCATCATCGGCATTAAAGGCCGGGTTGGGTTTGAAGCTGCAGCTCCGATGGTTATTTTAAAAGCGCATCATGCTTTGGAAAAACATGTGCTCACCAAATGGCAACTGAATTGGAAAGATCAATTGGCATTGTTTTATGGTAACTGGCTGCATGAAGGACAGATACTGGATCCGGTGATGAGGGATATTGAAGCCTTCTTTGAAAAATCGCAAGAGCAGGTTACCGGAAAAGTTTTTATTGAACTAATGCCATACCGTTTTCAAATAACAGGCATTGAATCGGATTATGATTTGATGAGCAGCAAATTTGGTAAATACGGCGAAATGAATACAGGCTGGACAGGAGAAGATGTAAGAGGCTTTTCAAAAATTTTCGGTAACCAGACCATGATTTATAATGCAGTAAAACAAACAGCAGATGGCAAGTAAGATTAAAGTTGGAATTGTTGGGGGAGCAGGATATACCGGTGGTGAACTGATCAGGATATTATTAAATCACCCATTGGCGGAAATTGTTTTTGTGCACAGTAAAAGTAACGCTGATAAATTTTTGTACGAAGTGCATAAAGATCTGCACGGTGATACAACAATGAAATTTGCATCTGCCTTAAGCCAGAAAATTGATGTGCTGTTTTTATGTGTGGGGCATGGTGAAGCTGCCAAATTTTTAGCAGCCAATCCAATTGATGCAAAAATTAAAATTATTGACCTGAGCCAGGATTTCAGGCTGGGAGAAACAAGCGGTAAAAGAAAATTCATTTACGGTTTGCCTGAGTTAAATAGAACGCAGATAAAAAAAGCAAACAATATTGCAAACCCTGGTTGTTTTGCAACAACCATTCAACTTGGTTTATTGCCGTTGGCAAAGGCAGGGTTGCTTAAAGAAATTCATACAACAGGTATAACAGGTTCAACAGGTGCCGGACAAGGCATGAGTGAAACATCTCATTTCAGCTGGCGAGCCAATAACATACAGGCGTATAAAACTTTGTCTCATCAACATCTTGCAGAGATAGGGCAGTCCTTTTTAAAATTAGACGCATCTTCGAATATTGACTTAAATTTTGTTCCCTGGCGGGGAGATTTTACAAGAGGCATTTTTATCAGCTCTCAACTTAAATGTGCTTTAAGTTTGATAGAGGTTTCTGTTTTATATAAAAAGTATTATGCTGGTCATCCTTTTATTGTGATTAGCGAAGAGCCTGTTTTTTTAAAGCAGGTGGTAAATACCAACAAGTGTTTTATTCAACTGGAGAAAGTAGGAAGTAAACTGGTGGTGCATTCCATTATTGATAATTTACTGAAAGGTGCTAGCGGACAGGCAGTGCAGAATATGAATCTGATGTTTGGGTTAGAAGAAACAACCGGATTGAAACTTAAAGCAAATTATTTTTAAATGGGCCGCAAAGACACGAAGACGCAAAGAGTATTTTGTTAAACTTTGTGCCTTTGCGACTTAGCAGTTAAAAAGTTATCATGAAATTATTTGACGTATATCCTTTAAATGACATTGTAATTGAAAAAGCAATGGGTTCATATGTGTGGGATCATATGGGAGAAAAGTATTTAGATTTGTATGGCGGCCATGCCGTTATTTCCATCGGACATACACATCCGCATTATGTAAAGCGAATAGAAGATCAACTGCACCAGGTTGGATTCTATTCCAATTCTATAAAAATTCCTTTACAAGTTGAGTTGGCTGAAAAGTTGGGAAAGGTTTCTGGCAAAGAAGATTATCAACTCTTTTTATGCAATTCAGGCGCAGAGGCAAATGAGAATGCATTAAAACTGGCTTCGTTTTATAACGGAAGAAAAAAGATCATCGCTTTTAAAAAAGGATTTCACGGAAGAACATCACTTGCTGTTGCTGCTACCGATAATCCAAATATTGTTGCACCAGTTAACGAAACGGATAATATTATTTTTCTTCCATTTAATGATGAAGCTGCGTTGGAAAATGCTTTTAAGCAAAATGAAATTTCATCTGTAATTGTTGAGGGTATTCAGGGAGTAGGAGGAATTAATGTAGCAAATGATTCTTTTTTGAAGAAGATAAGAAGCCTTTGCGACGAATACGATGCAGTTTTTATAGCCGACTCGGTTCAATGCGGCTATGGCCGTTCCGGCAAATTTTATTCGCATGACTTTGCCGGAGTGGATGCCGACATTTACAGCATGGCAAAAGGCATGGGTAATGGTTTTCCCATTGGAGCTATTTCGATAAGCCCGAAAATTCAGCCCAAGCATTTTATGTTGGGTACTACATTTGGTGGTAATCATCTTGCATGTGCTGCTGCACTGGCAGTTTTGGAAGTAATTGAAAAAGACGATTTGATGAATAACGCTACAGTAGTTGGAGATTATTTAATGACAGAATTAAGAAAGTTGCCAAACATTATTGAAGTAAGAGGAAAAGGTTTAATGATAGGCATTCAATTGCCCGAGGAGTTAAATATGGTAAAGAAGAATTTGTTATTTAAGCATAAGATTTTTACCGGTGAGGCAAAACCCAATGTGATAAGGCTGTTGCCGGCATTGAACATTACCAAAACCGAAGCTGATATTTTTTTACAGGCAATTAAAATCGAGTTAGGCTGATGAAAAATTTCATTTCTGTAAATGACGTTGATGATATTAATGCACTTGTTGAGCAGGCATTGAAATTTAAAGCTGACCCTTTCTCCGCCAAAACTGTGGGCGCTGGCAAAAGAATAGGGCTACTCTTTTTAAATCCTTCATTACGTACCAGGCTGAGCACTCAGGTTGCTGCTGCTAATCTTGGAATGGAAGCTATTGTTTTCAATGTAGATAAAGAGGGTTGGGCTCTGGAATTCGCAGAAGGAGCAATTATGAACAGAACAACCGTTGAGCATATTAAAGATGCTGCACCTGTAATGGGGCAGTACTTTGATATTTTATGTGTACGCACATTTCCATCTTTACAAAATAAAGAAGAAGATTATTCAGAAACAGTTATCCGTCAGTTTATAAAATATGCAGGTGTACCAATTGTAAGTCTTGAAAGTGCAACACTACATCCGCTGCAAAGTCTAACAGATCTGATAACCATAAAAGAAACATTTAAGGGAGTGATTAAGCCCAAAGTAGTTCTAAGCTGGGCTCCTCATGTAAAAGCATTGCCACAGTGTGTTACCAATTCTTTTGCACAATGGATTGGTGCCTGGGGTGAAGCAGAATTTGTAATTAGTCATCCGAAGGGATATGAAATTGATGAAGCATTTACAAAAAACGCAACGATAATACATGACCAGGATGAAGCGCTAAAAAATGCAGATTTTGTTTATGTAAAGAATTGGAGTGCTTATCAGGATTATGGCAAAATAATTTCAACAGATGCAGACTGGATGCTGACAAATAAAAAATTAAGCCTGACTAACAATGCAAAAGTAATGCACTGCCTTCCTGTAAGAAGGAATGTGGAGTTAAGCGATGAAATTTTGGATGGAGAAAACAGTTTAGTTACACAACAAGCTGGCAATAGGGTTTGGGCAGCACAGGCTGTTTTATCAGAGATACTAAAGTCCATGTAATGGAAAAAATATTTATCATAAAGGTTGGCGGAAACATACTGGATGAAGAATCTGTGCAGCAAACATTCCTGAAAAATTTTGCAGCTGTTGCAGGAAAAAAAATATTAGTACATGGTGGCGGCAAAATAGCGTCATCGTTTGGTAAGCAGCTGGGAATAGAGCCCAATTATATCAACGGCAGGCGTATCACCGATAAAGCTACTATTGACCTGGTAACAATGGTTTACGGGGGATTAGTAAATAAGAGACTCGTTGCAACATTGCAATCGTTTAATTGTAATGCGATTGGTTTAACGGGCGCCGATGCTAATATTATTCCGGCAACAAAAAGATCTGTAAAAGAAATTGATTACGGATTTGTGGGTGATATAGACAGTTCTCAGTTGGCTGTTAGCAGTTGGCAGTTGCTACTGAATAATAATTTCGTTCCTGTAATTGCGCCGCTAACCCACGATGGCAAAGGACAGATGCTGAATACGAATGCAGATACCATTGCATCAACTTTGGCAGTTGCTTTGTCAAAAACATACGAGGTAAGACTGATTTATTGTTTTGAAAAGAAAGGAGTATTAGAAAATGTGGAAGATGAAAATTCAGTCATCAACCTCATCAACAAAGAAAAGTACAGTCAGTTGATGGCTGATAAAAAACTGGCCGATGGAATTCTCCCAAAAATTGATAATGCTTTTGATGCCATTGATAATGGCGTAAAGGAAGTATTGATTGGTGATGCCGCTGACCTACTTCAAAACTGTACTGAAAATATAAAAGGAACTTTAATCAAATAATGAGTATTGATCAATTATATAATGATGCTGTTGACTTATTAAAAAAATTGATAAGTACGCCATCCTTTTCAAAGGAGGAAGATAAAACTGCTGCAATTATTGAACAATTCTTTGCTTCAAAAAATATTCCTTCAAACAGGCTGTTGAATAATGTTTGGGCAACAAATAAGTATTTTGATGAAGCCAAATCAACCATTTTGCTAAACTCTCACCACGATACAGTAAAGCCAAATCCTCAATACACAAAAGATCCATTTGAACCAGTTATTGAAGACGGGAAATTGTATGGACTTGGGAGCAATGATGCAGGCGGCTGCCTGGTTAGTCTGATTGCAACATTCATTTATTTTTATAAAAAGGAAGATCTAAATTATAATATTGTTTTAGCGGCTACAGCAGAAGAAGAAATTAGTGGTGTTAACGGAATTGAAAAACTGTTAAACAAGCAAACTCCAAATTCCCCCTTTAGGGGGCTAGTTGGTGGCTTTGCGATTGTAGGCGAACCAACCTTAACTAATCTCGCCATCGCCGAAAAAGGCCTGCTGGTACTCGATTGTGTAGCAAAAGGTAAAGCTGGCCATGCGGCCCGGGAGGAAGGAGAGAATGCCATTTACAAAGCCATGCAGGATATTACCTGGTTTCAAAATTATCAATTTCCTAAAATTTCAGAAACACTCGGGCCTGTAAAAATGTCGGTAACATCTATCAATACAGAAAATAAAACACACAATGTTGTTCCGGCAGAATGTAGTTTTGTGGTTGATATACGAGTAACTGATGAATACAGCCACGAAGAGATTTTAGAAACAATAAAGCAACATATTCTGTCTGAAATAAAATCAAGGAGCACACGTTTGCGTTCTTCAAAAATTGAAAAGAATCATCCGCTTGTTCAGGCAGGAATTAAATTGGGTAAAGAAACTTATGGTTCACCAACAACATCAGATGCAGCATTAATTAATGCACCTGTTTTAAAATGCGGCCCCGGCGATAGTGCCCGTAGTCATACAGCAGACGAATTTATTTACCTGCAAGAAATTAATGAAGGAATAGAAACGTACATAAAAATAGTAGAACAGGTTCTGTAATCTTTTGTTCAACAAAAAATTGAATTAATATGAAACTCTGGCAAAAAGATAAAGCAGCATTAGCAGAAGTAGAAAAATTTACAGTTGGTAACGACAAAGATCTGGATATCTACCTGGCTCCATACGATGTATTGGGTTCGTTGGCACATATCAAAATGCTTGAGTCAGTTGGATTATTAACAAAGGAAGAATTACAATCATTAGAAACAGCATTAAAAGAAATTTATAAGCAAACTGAAACTGGTCATTTTAAATTAGATGAAGGAGTTGAGGATATTCATTCCCAGGTTGAGCTGATGTTAACTCAAAAACTGGGTGACGTAGGCAAAAAGATTCACAGCGCCAGAAGCAGGAACGACCAGGTTCTGGTTGATCTGAAATTATTTTTAAGGGCTGAAATAGAAAAAGTTGTCATCAATACAAAAGAGTTGTTTGATCTTTTAATTTCACAAAGTGAAAAATATAAAGATGAGCTCTTGCCTGGCTACACACATCTTCAACTGGCCATGCCATCTTCATTCGGCCTGTGGTTTGGTGCTTATGCCGAAAGCCTCGTTGATGACCTTACAACATTGGAAGCAGCTTATAAAGTCGTCAATAAAAATCCTCTAGGCTCTGCTGCGGGTTACGGATCCTCATTTCCCATCAATCGTAAAATGACAACGGAACTTTTGGGCTTTGATGATCTGAATTATAATGTGGTGTATGCACAAATGGGCAGGGGAAAAACCGAACGCATCGTTGCATCTGCATTAGCAAATATTGCAGCTACATTATCTAAACTAAGTATGGATGCATGTTTATACCTCAACCAGAATTTTGCGTTCATTTCTTTTCCTGATGAATTAACAACGGGTAGCAGCATCATGCCGCACAAAAAAAACCCTGATGTGTTTGAACTTATTCGTTCTCATTGCAACCGTATCCAGGCATTACCTAATGAAATAATGTTGATGACAACCAATCTGCCTTCCGGTTATCACCGCGATCTGCAATTGATAAAAGAACATATTATTCCTGCATTTAAAAATCTGAATGATTGTTTGCAAATGACAGGTCTGATGTTAAGCAGTATTACAGTGAATAAAGATTTATTAAAGGATGAAAAGTATAAATACCTGTTCAGTGTTGAAGAAGTAAATAAACTGGTATTGGCAGGAATGCCATTTAGAGATGCCTACAAAAAAGTTGGTGCTGATATTGAAGCAGGAAAATTCAACCAAAGTGCATCGCCGCAACATACACATGAAGGCTCAATTGGCAATCTCTGTAATGAGCAAATTCAGGCTGCAATGAAAGATATTATGCAAAAATTCAATTTTAATAAAGTGAAAATTGCTCTGCAACAATTATTAAGTTAGATTTGTCCCAATAAGCTTCAAATAATAATGGCCGATCAGACTACAAAAAAGCGCATCGCAATATTTGGTTCAACAGGTTCTATTGGTACCCAGGCACTAGAAGTAATCCGGGCAAATACTGATCTGTTCGAAGTAGAAATTCTTACTGCACAAACCAACGTTGAACTATTAATAACCCAGGCGTTAGAATTCAGACCTAATGCAGTCGTTATTGGCGACGAAGCCAGGTATGAAAAACTAAAGGAGGCATTATCTTCCACTGATATAAAAGTTTTTGCCGGGGAGTCTGCACTTGAGGAAGTTGCAGACTTTGATACATACGATATGATGTTGGCCGGTATTGTAGGATTTGCAGGACTTAAACCAACTTTAAAGGCCGTTGAAAAAGGAAAAGCTGTTGGTCTTGCCAATAAAGAAACTCTGGTTGTTGCCGGTGATATTGTTATGCAGAAGGCCATTGAAAAAAGAGTTCCCATCATTCCTGTTGATAGCGAACATTCGGCTATATTTCAATGTCTGGTTGGCGAGGCACGTAATCCAATTGAAAAAATAATACTCACGGCAAGCGGTGGGCCATTTTTAGGAAAGAAACCAAATTTTTTGGTCAATGTAAAACGTGATCATGCGCTACAGCATCCAAACTGGAGTATGGGAGCAAAAATTTCTGTAGACTCTGCAACGCTGATGAATAAAGGGTTAGAGATGATTGAAGCTAAATGGCTTTTTAATCTCAGACCTAACCAGATTGAAGTTGTGATACACCCACAGAGCATTATTCACAGCATGGTTCAGTTTGAAGACGGCAGCATAAAAGCACAAATGGGATTACCCGATATGAAATTACCCATTCAATATGCTATGGCATTTCCGGGCAGGGTAAAGAATGATTTTCCCCGTCTCAACTTTCGCAAATATCCAGCCCTCAATTTTGAAGAACCGGATGTTAAAACTTTCAGAAATTTATCATTGGCCATTGAAGCGCTCAACAAAGGCGGAAACACGCCCTGTGTGTTGAATGCAGCTAATGAAATTGCCGTATGGGCCTTTCTGCGCAACCGTATTGGCTTTTTGGATATGACCGCCATGGTGGAAAAAACCATGCAGCACGTAGCTTTTATCGAAAAACCAACATTACAGGAATATTTTGAAAGCGACGGCGAAGCCCGTAATTTTGCCGCTTCGTTGATAAACCTGTAAAAGGTATTTTGTAACGGGCCGTGGTACTGCTATTTAACATCGTTGTGTCACTCACTTGTACTTTATCAGCAATATTCAACATTAAATACAATTACCTAAATGGAATTATTAGTTATAAACTGGAGCAGCGTAGGATTAAAAGTAGCCCAGTTACTGTTATCATTATCAATCCTGGTTATCCTCCACGAATTCGGGCATTACATTACAGCCAAATGGTTCAAGTGCAGGGTTGAAAAATTTTACCTGTTTTTCGATCCCTGGTTTTCTATTGTAAAAAAGAAAGTAGGCGATACTGTTTATGGTATTGGCTGGTTACCATTGGGAGGCTATGTAAAAATAGCCGGTATGGTAGATGAAAGTATGGATAAAGAAGCAATGAAACTTCCTCCTCAACCTTGGGAGTTCAGGAGTAAACCGGCCTGGCAGCGATTGATCATTATGCTTGGTGGCGTTACCGTAAATATTTTACTGGCATTTATAATTTATGCAGGCATATTAATGGTATGGGGAGAGAAAAAAATTCCTGCATCTTCATTAAAATATGGTATTTCCTTTAATGATTCTTTATTCAATGATCTTGGTTTTAAAAACGGCGATAAGGTGCTGGCTGTAGATGGTAAAGAAGTTGTTCAGTATACCGATATATTGAAAAAAGTATTGGTTGTTAATAAGGATGTTACTGTTGAAAGAGATGGTAAGGAAGTAATATTAGCTATGCCCGTTAACCTGATTGGGAAACTGGTTGAGAAAAAGAAACTGACCGAAGGGCCGCTGATTAGCCCGAGAGTTCCTGTTATGGTAGCAGCTATTGAAGATACAAGTGTTGCCTATGCTGCGGGTTTAAGGGCAGGCGATTTAATATTAAGTGTAGATTCTGTAAAGACTCAGTTTTATGATGAGTTTTCTGCATTCATGAAAAAACAGAAAAAAGGAGATACCATTAATCTTGAAGTAAAAAGAAATGACAGCATCATTAATCTAACAACAACATTAATCACTGGCGGAAAGATTGGGTTTAATCAACCAAACAGTCATGAACAATTTGACAGCCTGGGTATATATAAATTTGAAGTTAAAAAATATGGATTCTTTGCTGCATTTCCTGCCGGTGTAAAAAGGGCAGGAGTGGAGCTGCAGTTTTATATTGATCAGTTCAAAAAGATATTATCGCCCGAAACCGGTGCCTACAAAGGTGTTGGTGGTTTTAAAGCCATGGGCTCAGTTTTTTCAGGTACTGAGTGGAACTGGGAACATTTCTGGACCATCACTGCATTCTTCTCTATTATCCTGGCATTTATGAACCTGTTACCCATACCGGCTTTAGATGGCGGGCATGTGTTATTTACTTTAGGTGAAATGGTTACCGGCCGTAAGCCAAGTGAAAAATTCCTCGAGTATGCACAAATTGGAGGTATGATTGTTTTGCTTGCACTTATGCTTTATGCAAATGGTAATGATTGGTTTGGATGGGGGAAGGGAAGGTAATTTGATAATTAGTTGATTTGATGATGTGCTTATTAATTTTCAAATCATAATTCAATTCCAATTTTCTTCATTAAAATTGATGCATTTAAACTGGTGCAGATACCTTCCTTTAATTTATAGTCAAAATAAAGCTCTTCGTTATTTACCTGCACATCAAAATGGTAATTTAAAATACCGTCAGGGTATTCATCTTTCAGTGCAGCAAGTTCTACATCATGTGTAGCAATAATGCCGGCGGCATTGTGTTTTATTAATTGCTTAATTAAAGCAGCAGAACCGGTATGGCGGTCTAAGGAATTTGTTCCTCTCAAGATCTCATCTAATAAAATAAAAACCTTTTCATTATTATTTACTTTATCAATAACTGTTTTCAGCTTTTTTAATTCGGCATAAAAAGTAGAAGTGCTTTCTTCCAGGTTGTCGGCAATACGCATACTGCTGATGATCTGAACAGGCGACAAACAGAATAACCTGGCACACACAGGAGCTCCTGCCATTGCAAGCACTGTATTAATACCTATACTGCGCAGGTAAGTGCTTTTACCGGCCATATTACTTCCGGTTACCAGCATCAGTTCCCCTGCCTGTTCAATTTTTACCGGGTTGTTTTCACATTTTTCTACCGGAATCAAAGGGTGACCTATTTCGGTTCCTTCAATAAAAAAATGACTTTCTTTAAGAACAGGAAAGCACCATTCCGGATGATTAAAAGATAAAGTTGATAAACTGTTCACTGCTTCAAACTCGCCCAAGGCGTTAAACCATTCTATTACATGTTTATGGTTTTGAGCTTTCCATTTTTCCAATGCAATTACCTGTTGCAGATCCCATTGCAGCAAAATATCCAATGGAATAAATACAACAAAATTAAAACGCAGGTCAAGCCGTTCTAATATTTTTTTTAGTTGTTTAAGTTGTGATGAAGCTTTTCCGTTTTGTTGCTTAAACTGCTTTTGCAGATCTTGTAAATAAGTTGATTTAAACTCCACCTGTTCTATCAATTGAATACTGTTTGTGAGTACTTCCATTTCATCAGTCATTTTTGAAACCTGATTATGCAACGGAGTAACTTTCTTGCTTATATAAAATGCAAACAGGGCAGCAGCCAGTAAAAAATAATTGCGAGTATAATTACTCAATACATCTGTGATATTTAAAGCAATAACAGTTAGTAAAATCGCTGGTACCAGGTATCTTAGAAATAACCATACTTTACGATTGATAAACCTGTTATCTTCTGCAAACCAATTTTGCAAACGCACTTGAGTTGTGTTTTGTATTTTTTCAGCAGCACCAAAAGCTTGTAATTTTTGCCTCCATTCAGTTTGTGCGGCTAATTCTTTAATAGCTTCCTGCCTTTTCAAAATAATTTCGGGTTCAGATGGATTTAACAGCCAATTAGCTAATCTGTCGCTGCCCATTTCGGAACTGGTGCGGTTTATAAACTGGTAAAGCGATGCATGGCCGAATATGTCCAGATCATTGGCATAAAAATGTTCCTTGGGTACATGTTCACTTCCATCGGCAAAATGATAATAATTATTTGCCAACGCTTTTAATTCATCCTCATTAATCGTAATCAGGTATTTAGTATGTTCAATAGCTGATCTGTTATTGAGATCAGCAAATACCAGGCGGGTAAATAATATCAACAATAAAAAACAGGGAATAAGAACATAAAATAATCCATAGGGGATTAAAAAATACAATGTAGCTAATATACCTGCTATTGCTGCAAAGCGAAGCCATGCAAGCCTTGACCTTTTCCTGGCAAGCAGGTTTAAATCAATATTTAAGGATGTTAGTCTTTTATTATAATATTCAACTGGCATCATTTTTTCAATTTGGTAAATGAAGATATTACAAATTAGGGGCTTCGTTGTTTTAACAGGTTAATGGTCTAAATATAACTGAAGAAGTGTTTTACAAAAAAAATCCTCCAGCCCAAAGCTGGAGGATAAGTATAACTGAGTAAGTTATAATTTATTGAATAGCGACTCTGCACATGGTAAGTCTGTTACCATTCATGTCACCAATTTCAACCCAGT
>Ga0138256_10000427_pt1 | contig 46361 bp, 23 predicted proteins | sample KNB2016incub_MG_FD_105486 | JGI IMG/M metagenome (GOLD analysis project Ga0138256, IMG submission 105486) | Active sludge microbial communities from wastewater in Klosterneuburg, Austria - KNB2014incub_MG | ecosystem: Engineered > WWTP > Activated sludge > Unclassified | place: Austria... | reverse complement strand
CGGTGTACAATGGGGAACTGTACGTGGGCGGAGCGATCGATGTGAACGCAGGCAATTCGGGCCACGGCCTTATGCGGTGGAACGGTAGTGAATGGCACGATGTGGGCGGCAGCATGCAGGACCTGTACTGCGGTACGGGCTATCCGGGCCGTGCGCGTTCGTTGCTGGTGCATGACGGCAAGTTGCTGGCCAGCGGCGGCTTCGGTTGCGCGGGGCACATACCGGCCGCGCGCTTCGCCCTGTGGGACGGCGCCAACTGGTGCGGCACCGGCGATATCATACCCGATGAGGTGATGGCCATGGCCATGTACCACGACACTTTGTTCCTGGCGCTGGGCGGGTATACCGTGAACGGCGACACGGTGCCGGGGATGGTGGTGAAGTGGGTGGGCGGGGCTTTTGAGGACACCTGCGGCACGGTGGGCGTCGCGCCCATTGTCCAAGGAGAGGATCCGCTGGAACTGTGGCCCAACCCGGCGGCCGACATGGTGAACATCGCGCTGCCCGCCGCTGTGGGCACCGCGCGGGTGAAGCTGGTGGACATGGGCGGCCGCACGCTGCTCAGCGTGAACACGACGCACCAGGGCACGGCGGCCCTCCCCGTGGCCGATCTGCCGGATGGCTTGTACGCGGTGCGGCTGGAGCGCGCGGACGGCGGCATTATCACGCGGCGGTTCCTGAAGATGCGCTGAGGCGGCCGGGAGTTGATCGCGGCCCGCGCGTTTTTCATTGCTTTGGGCCCGAACCCCTTCCGCATGGCCAAGGCGAAACCGACCCGCGCGTACAAGCGCATCCTTCTGAAACTCTCCGGCGAAAGCCTCATGGGGGGCAAGAGCTACGGCATCGACGACGCGATGCTGAAGGCCTACGCCGACGAGATCATCGCGGTGGCCAAGGGCGGCACGCAGGTGGCCGTGGTCATCGGCGGGGGCAACATCTACCGGGGCATGAACGCCAACGGCAGCGGCATCGACCGGGTACAGGGCGACCACATGGGCATGCTGGCGACCATGATCAACAGCCTGGCCCTGCAGAGTGCTTTGGAGGCCAAGGGGCAGAGCACGCGCCTGCAGAGCGCCATCAAGATGGAGCAGATCGCCGAGCCCTTCATCCGCCGCCGCGCCGTGCGCCACCTGGAAAAAGGCCGCATCGTCATCTTCGGTGCGGGCACGGGCAATCCCTACTTCACCACCGATACCGCCGCCAGTTTGCGGGCCATCGAGATCGAGGCCGACGTGATCCTCAAGGGCACCCGCGTGGACGGCATCTATACCGCCGATCCCGAGAAGGACAAGAAAGCGAAGAAGTACGACCGCATCACCTTCAGCGAGGCCTACGACAAGGGACTCAGCGTGATGGACCTCACCGCCTTCACGCTCTGCCGCGAGAACAATCTGCCCATCATTGTTTTCGACATGAACAAGCGCGGCAACCTGCGCAAGGTGGTGGCCGGCGAGAAGGTGGGGACAATGGTGGAGGTCTGATCGGGCCGGAAGAAGCCGCATCCTCCCACCGGCGAACGGTCGTCCTTAACCATTGACGCCGTTCGCTCGGTGGTCGCTTGCACTCATGGCAATTGCGCGTTCCGGGTGTTGTTCGGCGTTGTGCTACCCACGTTCAAGAGGATGGGATCGCGGTCGTTCGCACTGCCCGTGTATTTGACCTGTCCGTTCATGTTGATGTCGCGGGAGCTGTACGTGTTCACCGAAGCGTTGGGCGTGGTGCTGCCCACCGTGGTGAGAATGGGGTCACGATCGTTCGCGCTGCCCGTGTACTTCACTTGTCCATTGACGTTCCCATCGCCCATGTACAGCACCATCCAGCTGCCTATCTGGAGCCGCGCGCCAGTGCCCCACGTGATCAATGCTGGATCGCTGAAGTCGATGGAAAGCGGCGCGGCTCCGAACGATACTGGCGAATTCGTCATGCAGCCCAGATGGTTGCGGTGCCGCACGGCAACGTAGTAGGATCCGCTCGCGCCGGGGAAGGTCACGAGCGAAACCCCGTCCGTGCCAACGATGTCCCCGTCGCGCTGCAAGAGCACCGCCTTCTGTTCGAGAATGGTGGACGGCGATGAAGGGGAACGCAGTTCGATCACCACCCAATCCACGATCGCGTTGTTCCCGGAGACAGTGAGAAGGGCTGGGTTGAGCGTGCCCGACTCATTCAGGCCGCCTGGATAACCCAAGGCCGTGTAGGGTTGTGCCAGGGGAAAGCTGGGAAGGCTTCGGAGGGCATCGCTCATCAGACCAGTGCCGCTGTCATAAGGCCCTTGCAGAAGGGCACGCGCGGCAAGCGTCGGATAGACGCCCTGGCACACACAGGTCGTTGATAGCACATCGGCGATGGTGGAGGAACTTCCGTCATCACAGGTGGAGCCCACCGTGCCGAAGACGCTCGGACAGTCATCGGTTTGGTCTGTCGTCCAGCCCGGTCCTGGCAAGCCGCAGAACTGGCTGCTTGTCGCGGGATCACCGAAGCCGTCCCCATCCGCATCGGCATACCACGTGGTCGCTTGTTGAACGTTGATCGTTGTACTGCAGCTGGCCGAACATCCATTCCCGTATGGGTAAGTGTACGTGAGCGTTCGGGTTCCTACCCCTGGGGTGAAACGGTAGATGCCCTGTGCGTTCGGCCCGATCACACCGACCCCGCTCCATGTTCCACCAGCAGGACTCCCACCCAGGTTGATGTACCCACCGTTGCTGCATAAGGGCCCGTAACCGCCGCAGGTCACGGCTGGCGGGCTCGAGACCGCGACGGTCACCGGTGCGCTGAATGACTGACAGTGGTTCTGGTCCACGGTGAGCACCTTGTAGTTTCCACTGGAGTTCACCGCCAGCGATTGCTGGTAGTACAGCATCGCATTGTTGTTCACGTACCAGCTGTAGGATAGACCGGGTGCAGCGGTGAGCGTGACGCTTGAGCCCGGGCAAAGGTTCGCGGAGCCGCTCGCGGTGATGGAACTCATCGGTGCCACGACGGTACTCACGAGGGTATAGGTCGCCGAGCCGCATCCATTGGACACCGTACAATAATGGATGTACTGGCCCGGGGTCGGGGCCGGCAGGGGATAGTACACTGATGCACTCCCGTAGAGGGATGCACTGGGGGGAATGATGGGCCCTGGTCCGGTCCAGTTATAGCCGTTCACCACGATGCTGCCGTTGACCCAGGCGGGCGAGGGAGGCAGCGAAAAGGAGCTGCCCTGGCAGATCGTTTGCGTACCTGAAGTCGCCTCGAAAACGGGTATCGGGCAATAGATACCGGCGCAGGTGCAATCCGCCTGTATCACATCGTTCTGCGTATGGATATTCCCATCGTTGCACGTGCTCCCGAGCTTCCCCGCTACCAGCGGGCAGCTATCGGTGTTGTCGGCCACATACCCCGCAGGCGCGCCGCCACAGCTTGTGGATATCGTGACGTTCGGGTCACCAAGCCCGTCTCCCTCCGCATCGGCATACCAGGTATGGGACACGCAGGGATGTTTCGGAGCCCAGGCCAGGCCGCGGAACCGGTTGGAATCGCTCGTCCCGCGCAATTGGATGGGTGTCACCGGGATGGTCCCAGTGCCGCTGCCGACATCCTCCACTTTCATGAGTTTATCGCCGCCGTAGGTGGTGAAGTAGAGCATGGCTGGCGCATTCGTGAAATCCGCCACAAGTCCGTTCGCACCATCAGCGAAGACCATCGTATAAGCGAGCGTCCAGGTGCCTCCGTCAAGCACCCATTTCTGGATGCCTGTGGCCCGGAGGGCGATGAACAGCACATCGCCCTCCGGGTTGAAACAGAATCCGGCCGGGGAGAAGCTGCCGGTGTTCACCACGGTGGTCAATTCCTGGCCACTGGTGATCGGCGCTCCGGCACCCGCAGCGAAGATGCCCCTGTGGCCCGGCGTTCCCGTGTTCGAGGAACTGGAGAGGTACAATTGGCCATTGAACATCACGGCCGCGTTGAGGTTCCCCTTGCCATCGGCAACGTTCGTCGGGCTGCCGGTACCGTAGTAGTTCAACCCGGTTTCGGAACCGCACGCCCAGAGGTCCGCGCCAGCTTTCGCTGCGGCGTGTGGTTGAGCTTCATCGAAGAACGCGGCGGCGTTGTCCATACGCACGTAATTCCCTCCGGCATCCACCACACCAATGCTCCGAGGAACGGTGCCCGAGCTGGTTTGCCACAGGTCCGTACCGCCTGAAGTGGCGTACCCGGTGAATACCAGCTGCGCGCTATCGGCGGAGAGGCCCAACAGGCCCTCGGAGACCAGGTTGGTCGCCATCAACGCGTTGGTGCCGGTGTGCGGTATCACCAGGGAGTAGCCCGTGGCACCGTTGTCGGTCCCGAACTCCCGCAGTGTGATCACTTTCGCTTGGTCGTCGGTGAAGGGATACCCGGAAACGTCCAGTACCACCAAGCGGTGTTCCGTGAATGCCGTATGGCCGGCGCAGACGCAGTTTTCATAGATGTCTCCCACGGTGACCGGATCGCCATCGTCACAGGCCTCCCCGTCCACATGCGACGTGTTCGGGCATGGATCGATGCAATCGAGGATGCCATCCGCGTCCGCGTCGCCGAAGCCGGGTCCCTTGGCGCAGAGGTGGATCTCATGGATCGTGGCGCCCTCGTATGCTGTGAGCTGGCCGCCCACGGCGTTGTCATTGCTCCATTCGAAGATCAGCCGCGGTGAGGTCCCTGCATACCCTTGAGGCAGAGTAAGAGTCTGGTCGTATGTTCCGGAGAGCAGAGGGACCGCGGCGATATCCAATAACATTAACCTGCCGTTTGGGGCGACCCCCGTCGCTGTGATCACGGTGCCAGCCGTTGGCGAATAGGTCGATGGAACGAGCCACACCTTCATGCGATAGTTCGAACCACCCTGTGGCCGTGTACCCCGCACCCGCAACTGAGCGGTCGTGGTGTTGGCGGGGAGTGTTGGTACGTCATGCACGAGATGGGATACGGAAACGACCCCGGGAGCGAGATCATTGGTGGCGCCGTCATTTCCGGAAACGTACCACTGGCCACCCGACGATGCTTTCCAATACCACTTGTTCGCCGCATCGTTCACGGCGGTGAAGCCGCCCATGCCGTTGGTGAAGTCTTCGTTCCATGGAAGACTCGCCCCTGCGCAAACGCAATCCAGGCCGCGCATATCGTTCATGGTCGCAGCATCGCCATCGTCACAGAACTGATTCGACTTTCCGAACGCGGCAGGGCAGTCGTCCAGCGTGTTGGCTACAGCGCCAGCTACGGTTTCGGTCTCTCCACAGGTTGTTCCCAGGATCAGGTTGGGGTCGCCATAGCCATCGCCGTCGGAATCGTCATACCAGTTGGTCTCCGCACAGATGTGTATGTTATCCACCGCTCCTGGGGGTTGCGCGATGTTCTCATTATCGTCGTTCCTCCATTCGAAGACGAGCCAGCCCCTTTGGCCGATCAAGTCGGTCGGGAGGTCAACAGTGCTGGTGGTCCATGTGCTTTGTCCCGTCAGGTTGTCCAGGACCTTGGTGAACCCATAGTCATCCAGATCCTCCCAGACGTTGCCGGAGGGGTTCGGGTCGTACGCGCCGTACGGGCCGGTGAACACCTCCAGCTTGTCGTGCCCTGGTTCACCGGCGCCGATCCAATCGAAACTCAGATGTAGAGCGCTCGCGCTCGCAGGGAAATCGACGACCCGGCGCAGCATGGTGTTCTCATGCTTCCAATTGCTGTATTGGTGAAGCCCGCCGGTCACGCTGACGAAAGCGCATTGAGACGGGGAGGAGGATGCCATCCCGAGTTCCCAATGGGCTCCATAGTCGAACATCCCGCCCCAATACCATGAATGGTCCTGTGACTGGTCGAATCCCATCTCGATGCTTTCGAACGTCTCGATGTACGGGAAACTCGTTACGGGGCCGAACGACATGCACTGGCAGTCATCCGTCAGGATCGGGTTCAAGAACAAGGGGTTCCCGTCTTCGCACCATTCACCGATCTCATGGCCTGCGGTCGTCGGGCATGCGTCACCTTGGGAGACGACATATCCTGGTGGAATTGCCCCGCAGGTATTGATCCGCCCTTCATAAGTACCCCAACCGTCACCATCAAGATCGGGGTAGTATTGATGCACAGAACCGGTGCATATCCGCCCTATTCGTGGTCCAGCTGTCCCGCCGGTCACGGTGAAATTCCCCCCGGCAAGGAACCGGTCATCCTCCAGGGCGACCAAGGCGACCGCCTGACCATTGAAGGGAGCATTGAAGTACGATTCATTCGGCTCCCCTCCCGACCAGAGTTTGGCCAGGCGGTTGTGGGATTGGCCGTTGTAGCTGGTGAACGAGCCGGTGATCACGAGCGAGCCGTCGGAGAGTTTGGCAACAGCGTCAACTCGACCATTTGCTCCTGTCCCACCGGAATTGAAGTTGTAGACCGGGAGCCCTTGTGATGGGTCAAGCATCGCGATCCCCCCGGGCACGCTGGCCCCGGCTACCTGGTTGAAATTACCGACGGCGTACAACTTATCGTTGGTCGCAGGCGCGAAGGCCTTGATCATTTGATTGCCCGTGGTACCCAGCCCCGAACCGAACGAATGAGCCGCATCAACGGCACCTCCGAATTCAAGGGTGACAAGGCCCCGTACGCCCGTATAGTTCCCGAACTGACCGAAGTCGCCACCTACAATGATCGTCGAGCCACCCGAACCAGGCGTGGGGTAGATGGCGAACACGTTGCCGTCGGCCCCATTCCCCGCATTGAAACTCGCATCCAGGGTACCATCGGTAAGGAGACGGACAACGGAGCGCCTGACCAACCCTTGCGCATGTGTGAACGAACCTCCGATCAGGATGCGATCCGCGGCATCGGCCGCCATGCAATATATCGGCCCATCGACACCGACCGTGCCGTTGAAGTCGCCGGACAACCCCCCACCCGCATCAAGCAATGCATAGTGACCTGTGGGCAGGATCCCCACTTGGGTAAAATCACCACCGATGAGAACTTGTCCGTTCGGTCTTGCAAGCAAGCAGCGCACGGGACCATTGGGTCCTATGCCGGGGTCAAAGCTCGGGTCCAGTGAACCATCCGGCTCCAATAGAGCGATGTGCGATCTCGCTACCCCGTTGAACAGGCTGAAATCGCCACCCACCCAGATCTTCCCATCAGGTCGAACGGCGATGCAATTCACCTGTTGGTCGGGCCCGGATCCGACCGAGAACGTACCGTCAAAGGACTGTGCACGGCTCGTTTGCTGGAATGGGATCGAACAGGTGAGGAGGGCGACAGCGAATGCGCGGTTGCACCGTGGTTGTGACAGGGCACTGGGTAAAGCGGATCTCATCGTGGGCAAGGATCTGGGACACTGGCGAAACAACTCCGCCGTGCCCCACCCATCAATTACCACTTCGTGGTATTGCCCTACTTGGGGTACACCTTCCGCACCGCCTCCATCCGGTTGCGCACTTGCAGCTTCTCGTAGATGTGCCGCACGTGTTTGCGCACCGTTTCGATGCTGATGCCTGCCTTCGCGCCGATCTCCTTGTACATAAACCCCTGCGCCAGCAGGTCGAGCATCTGCTTCTCCCGATCGCTGAGGTGTTGGTCGTTGATCCGTTGTTGGGCCTGGCCTTGGAAGGTGTTCACCACCAGCCTTGCGATCGGGCCGCTCATGGGTGATCCACCGCCATGGATGTCGCGCACGGCTTCCAGCAATTCATCGGGTTCGATGTTCTTGGTGAGATAACCGGTGGCGCCGGCGCAAAGCGCCTGGAAAATGTACGCCGGGTTTTCCAGCACCGTCAGCATCAAATACTGCACCTGCGGCTTCAGGGGTTTCGCCTGTTGGACCAGTTCGATGCCGCTCTTGTCCGGAAGGTTGATATCCACGAGCACCACGTCCGTGTCGAGGCTTGGAAGTGCCTGCAAAAAGGGTGAGGCCTTGTGAAAGGTCTGGATCACCCGCATGTCCGGTGCGCGAACAATGCGATCACGCAGCAGCTCGTTCTGCTCTTTGTCATCCTCCACGAGCACTACACTGATCGGTCGCCGGGCCATGGGCGTAATCTACGAGGCCCGCATTGCTGCTGGATGGCCCCAGTGGCCGCGCACGGTCATGGTCGTTCCATGCCCCGGTGCGGAGATGAGTGACCAACTTGCGCCGAGCCGCAGGGCGCGCTGTTCCATGTTGCCCAGCCCGTTGCCGCTCTCCCGTACGCTTCCGGGGTCGAAGCCGCGTCCATCATCCGACACGTGGAGGAGGAACCCGTCGGCATCCGTTCGCAGACGCACCTTCAGGTTCCGGGCGTCCGCGTATTTCAACGCATTGTTCAAGGCTTCCTTCAACAGCAGGTAGATGTCACGGCGGGTGGCCGGGTCCAGCTCCACATCAAGGCCGTGGTGCGTGAAGTCGAATGTGCCGTTGAGCGGCGCGCTGGCGAGCATACGTTCGGTGTGCAACGAGGCACGCTTCACCAGGGATGCTGCCGTATCGTGTGAGGGGTCCACTGCCCATACGATGTCCTGGAGCGAGCTTCCCACTTTCCGCGAGAGCTCTTTGAGGCGCACGAGATGCCTTGCGGCCCGCTCCGGGTCATTGGTCATCTCCTCCTGAACGGCGGTACCGAGCATGCCGATCCTGGTGAGGTCGCTGCTGATGTCATCGTGAACATCGCGGGCGATGCGGGTGCGCACCTGTTCGGCCTCGCGAGCCTTTTCGCTCTCGACCAATCGTTCTTGTGCGGTAAGTATTTCAGCGTTCTTCTTCCGTACAAGCCGCCATCGGCTCCAGGCGATGAGCGCGATGACGACCACACAGCCCAGACCCGCCAGCAACAGGTTCCGGCGCGCTTGCTCCTCCACCAGACGCTGCTGATGGTTCTGCTCCTGCGTACGCAGGGCCGCGACGCGTTCCAGGCTGTCGGCCGTGTGCAGATTCCTGCGTTCCGACCGCTCGATCTCCTTGCGCGTGGCATCGTTCCGTAGGCTGTCATGCAGCGCTGAGCGTTCCTTGTAGTAGCGTAAGGCGTTGACCGGGTCGCCGAGCCCTTCATAGACCCAGCTGAGCACGTCAGGGATGTCCCGTCGCTTGTTCAGGGGCATGCTGTGCGCCCGTGCGATGGAATCGGAACGCAATAGCAATGGGAGCGCCTTGCTGAAGTCCTGTTGCATCGCGTAAGCCGCCCCCAGCTGCGTAAGGCCATGGACGAGTTGGGGAAGGTCGCCGCTTTGTTCGGCATGCCGCACTGAGCGTAGCCCATGCTCGATCCCTGCCTCGTGATTCCCAGACCATGTGCAGTAATTGCACAACGAACTTTCGATGATCGATGCGGACCGATGGTAGTTCTCATGGGTGGTATCTCGCAGGCATTCCTGGCCCTTTTCGCTTAAAGCGATCGCCCCGGGAATGTCGTGATGCAACAGGGGGTAGAAGCCGAGATTGTCATAGACCACCGCGCATGCGGCCGTATCGTGAGCGAGCAGGTAGTAGCGCAGCGCTTCTTCATACAAGTGCTTGACCGTATCGGGCGGACTCATCTGGTCTGCCACGATGGCCTGCAACATCAATGACGATCCGACCGCATCATACACCCGGGCACGGCGGCCCAGTTCAACGGCGCGCTCGCTGTTCCGCAAGGCCCCGGAGGGGTCGCCCATGTCGTATGCCGCCCGCGCCAAGTGGTTCAGTGCCCGAACCAGGTGCAGGGTGTCCCGCTGGCGCGACAACTCGGCGATCAGTGGGTTCAGCAGGTCTCGGGCTCGATCCGACGCACCCGAACGTACGAACGATGCAGCACTGTCCAACGATGCCTGGATGCGCGCATCCGGTTGTGCATGTGCCACCAGAGCGATCAACGCCACTATGCCTAAGGAGGACAGGCGGAACAGTTGGGGGACCATCGCGCCACGAAGATGCCGAACCGGACGGTCACGAACATCATCATGCCTCTTGCGATCCCAAAGGATCTGTGGAATCATGTTATCGGACCGGTCGAGCGGTGCCGGGCGGATGAGCGTTTCTATTTTCGCGCTCCCAATAAGATGACATGGACGCCAAGACGCTGATCGCCCCGAGCGAAGAGATGATGAAGAAGGCCGTGGAGCACCTGGACCACGAGCTGACGAAGATCCGTGCAGGACGAGCGAACCCCTCGATGCTGGACGGCGTGCGCGTGGAAGCGTATGGAAGCCACATGCCCTTGAACCAGGTGGCCAACGTGAACACGCCCGACGGCCGCACGATCATGATCCAGCCGTGGGACAAGAAGATGATCGACGCCATCGAGAAAGCGATCCAGGCGGCCAACCTCGGCTTCAACCCGAGCAATAACGGCGATGCGGTGATCATCAATGTGCCCATGCTCACCGAGGAGCGCCGCAAGGAGCTGGTGAAAGCCGCTCACAAGGAGGGCGAGCACGCCAAGGTGGGCATCCGCGGGGCGCGCCAGAAGGCCAACGAATCCATCAAAGGCGCCAAGCTGCCCGAGGACTTCACCAAAGATGCCCAGGACCAGGTGGAAAAACTCACCGGCATCTACAACAAGAAGGTGGACGCGCTGATCGAGGCGAAGGAGAAGGACATCATGAAGGTCTGAGGCCCGTCCTCAATCCGGCACAGCGTCCGGTTTCTTGCGCAGGTCCAGGTTCACCACCACGGCGACGTGCAACGTGGAGTTGACTTCAATGAGGTCATTGCCGCTCGCGGCGCCCGGCCGTTCGATATGCTGCAACAGATAGCCCAGAAGCAGTCCGGTACTTTGGCTTGTCTGGTAGCCGAGCAGCGCTGAGAGGCGGTTCTGCTGGATGAAGTCGACGCGGTCGCTGCTACCGAAATTCAGGAAGACCTCATCGTACAGGTTCAGGCTGAACGATCCCGGGGTCACTTTGTCCCGACCGATGGGCAGGGTGGCCCAAACACGGTAACGGAAACGGTTCTGGAATGTGTAACGGTCCAGGACGCCCTTTCCGGGGTCGGTCTCTGATGGTGCCACCACCGCGATGAAGCGCTGTTCCAGGCGGTAGCGATGCGTGAAGCGGAGGCGGCCGATGGAATGCCCCGATTGGATCTGCTCCCAGGATTGATGTTCCCAGCTCAGGAAGCGCGCTGGATGAGCACCGTAGGGATAATTGCCGTAATAACTGTAGCCGGCGGTGAACATGACACCATCGTTCAGGTGGAAGTTGATGGCGGGACGGAGGAGCAGTTGTTGCCACCCCCGGCCCAGGTCCGCACGACGCCAGTGCGCCTCGGTGTGGAAGCTCCAGCGCGCGTGGAAGCGGTGGTCCCCCCAATGGGATATCCAGAGATTGGCATTGTGGTCCGTCACGCGCTGCGCGAGCGCGCTCGTGGTGATGAGCGCGCTCAACAGAAGGCTCTGTGCACGGATCCGCATGGCCGCGAAGATGGGCCACGGTGGGATTCAGGTCCAGACCGGGCTCCCTTCGCTGCAGTTCCGGCACATCTCCAACCCGCTCCGGCTCGTCAACAACGCCCTGCGGAAGTCGCGGTACGCATCACTGTGCCATACGTCGCTGAACGAGTTCTTCCGCAGGTCGCCCAGCACATGGTGCGCGTCCTTGTCGAAGCAGCAGGGCACCACGCGGCCGTCCCAGGTGATCACGCAGCTATGCCACATCTTCCAGCAATTGTCCTCCAGCTTGTTCTTCACCTCCCACACGCCGCTCGCGTTGCGGCGGTAGCGCGCGTATCTGTCCTGCGTGGGTATCAGCGGGTGGTCGTCCTTCGGGTCATACACCTGCGCGGTCTTCAGCCAAAGGTCATCCACGCCGATGCGTTTGGCGAGCGCGCGTGCTTCGGGGATCTGGTGTTCGTTCGGCTTCACCACCAGGAACTGGAACACCACGTGCGGTGAGAGGCTCTTCAGCTTCTTCTTCCACTTCACGATGCGTTCCGCCCCCTCGATCACCTTGCTCAGGGTACCTTCCTTTCGGTACGCCTCATAGGTCGACTGGTCCGTACCGTCGAGCGAGATGATCAGTCGCGAGAGACCGCTGCGGACCGCGGCTTCCGCGTTCGCCTCATGGAGGAAGTGCGCATTGGTACTGGTGCTGGTGTACACGCCGCGCTGGCTCGCGTAGCGCACCATGTCCAGGAAGCCGGGATTGATGAACGGCTCGCCCTGGAAATAGAAGGTGAGCGCCCAGAGGTCCTGGTGCAACTCGTCGATGATGTGCTTGAAGAGTTCCTGCTTCAGGTTGCCCGTGGGCCGGGTGAAGGCGCGCAGGCCGCTGGGGCACTCGGGGCAGCGCAGATTGCAGGCCGTGGTGGGCTCGATGCTCACGCTGATGGGCATGCCGCCGATGCGTGGGTTCTTCGTGCGTTTCGCGCGTTGGAAACTGCCCCAGATGCGGTACGCGTTCGCCGCGCGGCGAGCGCTGAAAGCACGGCCCCAGAGTCGGGCATCGCGGAGTTCGGGGAGCATCTGCAACAGGAGGGCGCAAGGTAGCCCTGCACCATCCTCGCGGTCTGTATCCTTTCTTCGCACTTGCCCGTCACAGCAGAAGCCCCTTGTCCGATGCGCCCCTTGGCAGCTCTGTCCGCCCTGCTCTTCACCTGCGTGTGCGCCGCACAGGTGGCGCTTACGGGCCGTGTGCAGGATGCGCGCACCGGCGAGATGCTCGCCTTCGTGCCGGTGAACGAAGCGGGCACGCGCGAAGGCACGCTCAGCGACATTGATGGCCGCTTCTCGCTCACGGTGCCAGCGCTGCCCGTGCGCCTGCGCTTCAGCTACGTGGGCTACCGGACCTTGGAGGTTGAAGTGGCCGACACCGCGCCGCTCAAGGTGCGGTTGGAACAGGTGAGCACCGAACTGCGCGAAGTGACCGTGAGCGGCGCTGACGATCCCGCGCACCGCATCATCCGCCGCGCTTGGGCCAACCGGCGGGAGAACGACGGCATGAAGTACCGCGCGCACCGCTACGTCAGCTATGGCAAGACCGTGCTCGACCCCGCGCTGGACAGCGCCGTGGTGAGCGACACCGCACGACTGGCCGCGCTGGACACGAGCACCCGCGAGGTATACGGCTTCGCCGAGCGGCAGCACCTGCTCCTGATCGAGAGCGTGACGAAGAAGAGCTTCATCCCGCCGGACCGTGCGCGCGAGGAGGTGCTGTCCATGCGGGTGAGCGGCCTGAAGGACCCCGCCATCCTGACCCTGCTCGCGAGCACCGAGACCTTCAGCATCTACGCGCCCGAGATCCGCATCAGCGACAAAACATACCTCGGACCCTTGGGGCCCGCGGCCATCGCGAAGTACCGCTTCAACCTGGAGGACACGCTCTACCAGGGGCCGGACAGTGTGTACGTGATCAGTTACCGGCCGCGCACAGGCGCGAAGTTCAACGCGCTGGAGGGCCTGCTCTACATCAATACCGACGGTTACGCGGTGCAGGATGTCACCGCCGGGCCCGCCGAGCGCGAGGGCACCAGCATCCGCCTGCAGCAGGTGCATCAACAGGTCGCCACGCCGAGCGGGGCGGAGAAGTGGTTCCCGACGCAATTGAACACCTTCATCTACTTCGACAACATGCGCATGAACAACGTTGGCCTGATGGCCACGGGCCGCGTGTACCTGAAGCATATCGAGGTGGACGCGGACGTGGCGGGCAAGGAGGTGCGCGGGCCGGCCTTCGTGGCGGACCGGATGAACACCCGGCGCGACGACGCCTTCTGGGACCAATGGCGTGTGGACAGCCTCGACCAGCGCGACCTGAAAACCTACGCGCGTATCGACAGCATTGGCGACTCGCTCAAATTCGACCAGAAGCTGCGGTGGGCGGAGGCATTCTTTTCTGGCCGGTTGCGAATGGGCCGTGTGGACCTGCCCTTAGGCCGCCTCGTGGCCTACAACGCCCATGAGGGAATACGCCTCGGCGCGGGGGTGTGGACCAACGAGCGCCTCTGGCGGCACGGCGCGTTCGGTTGCTACTTCGCCTACGGCTTCACCGACAAGGTTTGGAAGTACGGCGGGGACCTCACGTTCAAGCCGGTGTATGGCCGCGACCTCCACATCAGGCTGGCCTACGCCAACGATGTGGCCGAGACCGGTGGCGTGGACTTCACGGGATACGTACCGGGATTCCTGCAAGCCAGCAACTACCGCCTTGTGTATGTGGACCGCATGGACCGCATCGAGCGCTTCAGCGCCCAGGTGATGGCGCGCGCCGGTAGCTCCCTGAAATTGTGGATCGGCACGGAGCGCACGGAGCGGATCAACACCATGGGCTACCGCCACATCGAGGAGTTGGGCGACGGCCTCAGCCGCTACACCGATGCCTTCCTGTACGGCGCGATCACGCTGGACCTGCGCTGGGCCTACCGTGAAAAGCTCGCGCGGCTGGCGCACCGCGAGATCGCCTACGGCACGAAGTTCCCCGTGGTGTACGTGAACCTCATGCGCGCTGTGCCGGGCTTGTGGGGCGGCACCCTGGATACCTGGCGGGCCAGCGCGATGGCCGAGAAGAGCTTCCGCATTCGCCCGCTGGGGCGCTTGAGCGTGCGCCTGTTGGGCGGCATCGCCGATCCACGGGGGCCCATGCCCTTCCTGTTCAACCTGCGCGGCACATACGGTACGCGCGACCTGTTGCTGGCCGGTGACAACGCTTTCGAGACCATGCGCCCCAACGAGTTCCTGGCCGACCGCTACGCCACGCTCCACCTGAAGCACGTGTTCCCCTGGCCGCTGTACGGGCTGAAATGGTCGCGGCCGGTGCCCGCGCTCGTCACCAGCCTCGGCACGGGCGCGCTGGAGCGGCCGCAGGACCACGGCGGGCTGCCCTTCAACCCCATGGCCGGCCTCTACACCGAAAGCGGTATCCGGCTGGACGGCCTCCTCATCCTGCGCGGCATGCTGCACTTGGGCGCGGGCGCCTTCTACCGCTACGGCGAACACGCCCTGCCCACGGCCGCCGACAATTGGGCCTTCAAGTTGACAGCGGGGCTGCGGCTGGAGTGATCTGACTTTCCCTGCACCACAATTCCCACCGCTAATGCGCACCTTCGCGGCGGCCTCGCAATAGCGGGGCCCTCTTGAACCCGCATGTGGGAGTGGTTGGCGAGCCGTGTACTGCGCAACCGCACGGCGATCCTGGTCGCGGTGCTGGTGATCACGGCCTTCATGGGCTGGATGGCCACCACGGTGGGCATGAACTACAAGCACGGGGGCCTGCTGCCGAAGACCGACAGCGCCTACGTGGAATACGAGCGGTTCAAGGAGCGCTTCGGCGAGGACGGCAACACCATCGTTGTGGGCACCGAGGGTGGTGGACTGTACACCCCTGCACACTTCGCGGCGTGGTACGCGCTGGGCAACGACCTGGCCGCGATCCCTGGCATCGACAGCATCTTCAGCGAGGCGCACCTCTTTGAGTTGGTGCGCGACGACAGCCTGCGGCGCTTCGCCGCGCGGCGCGTGATGGATCGGCCACCCACGGACCAGACGGGCATGGACACGCTGCTTGCCCGCATCCGCGCATTGCCCTTCTACAACGGCCTGCTGTACAACGACAGCACCGGCGCCAGCCTGATGATGGTCTTCGTGAACGCGCCGCTCTTCAACACCGACGCGCGCACGGCCACGGTGAAGGCGCTGGGTGAGCGTGTGGAGGTGTTCTCGAAGGAGACGGGTATCCCCGTGCATGTGAGCGGCCTGCCGTGGATCCGCGTGAAGAGCACGCAACTGGTGAAGGGTGAGATGCCGGTGTTCATGGGCCTGAGCCTCCTCGTGTGCGGCGCGCTTCTGCTGCTCTTCTTCCGTAGCTGGCGTGTCACCTTCATCTGCCTCGGCGTAGTGGCGGTGAGCGTGGTGTGGAGCTTCGGCGCCATGGGCCTGCTGGGCTACCGCATCACCATCCTGCAGAGCGTGATCGCCCCGCTGGTCATCGTCACCGGCGTGCCCAACTGCGTCTTCCTCATCAACGCGTACCATTACGAGTACGTACGGCACGGCAACAAGGTGAAGGCGTTGCAGCGGGTGATCAGCCGCATCGGCGCGGCGGCCTTCATGACCAACGCCACCACGGCGGTGGGCTTCACCACCTTCTGCGTAACGGACAGCGATACGCTCATCGAGTTCGGCTGGGTGGCCACCATCGGCATCATGGTGCTGTGGGCGCTGAGCATGCTGCTGATCCCGATCCTCTTCAGCTATTTCCCCGCACCGAAGAAGCGGCACCTGAGCCACCTGGACCGCCGCTGGCTGGACCGCACGGTGGACTGGATCGTGAACGCCTCACGCACGCGCCGCCCCCTCATCTACGGCGTCACCGCCGTGCTCACCGCGCTCTCCTTCATCGGCATCTGGCGCATGAAGGACGAGAGCCGCATCGTTGACGACCTGCCCGCTGACAACCCCGTGCTCACCGACCTGAAGTTCTTCGAGGCCAACTTCCGGGGCGTGATGCCGCTGGAGGTGGTGATCGATACCCGCAAGAAGGGAGGCGTGTTCACGGACGCCGTGCTCAAGCGCATCGACCGGCTGGAGGACACGCTGGCCACCTATCCGCAGTTCAGCCGCGCCATCAGCATCGTGGATGCGGTGAAGTTCACCAAGCAGGCCTTCTACGGTGGCGATCCCGCGCGCTACGAGCTGCTGAACAATACCGAGAAGCCCTTCATCCTGCCCTACATCGAGGGCGCGCGCGACAAGGAGGGCATGGCGCGGAGCTTCCTCGACAGTGCGCGACAGTCCACTCGCCTCACCGTTCAGATGGCCGACATCGGCACCACGCGCATGGAGCCCGTGCTCACGAAGCTGCGTTCACAGGTGGACTCCATCCTCAGCCCCGAGCGCTACACCGTGACCCTCACCGGCACCTGCGTCACCTTCCTCAAGGGCAGCAGCTACCTGGTGAGCAACCTGATCACGAGCCTCTTCTGGGCGGTGGTCATCATCGTGGCGCTCATGGCCTTTCTCTTCAACTCGCTGCGCATCCTCATCGTGGCGCTCATCCCGAACATCATCCCGCTGCTCCTCACCGCCGGTATCATGGGCTTCTTCGGCATCCCCATCAAACCCAGCACCATGCTGGTGTTCGGTATCGCGCTGGGTATCGCGGTGGACAACGCCATCCACTTCCTGGCGCGCTACCGGCTGGAACTGAAGTTGAGCAACAACGACCTGCGTGCCAGTGTGGACCTGGCCACACGCGAAGTGAGCGTTGGCATCATCTACACGAGCGTGGTGCTGCTGGCAGGTTTCGCGCTCTTCGCGTTCTCCCGTTTCGGCGGTATCCGCGCGCTGGGTGTGCTCACCACCATCACGTTGCTGACGGCCATGCTCACCAACCTGCTGGTGCTGCCTTCGCTGCTGCTCAGCTTGAACAGGTTCATCCTTACCCGGGCATTCCAGGAACCGTTGTTGGAGATACTTGACGAGGAGGAGGACATCGAACTGCTCGAACTGAAGCTGGACGCGCCGGAGCCCGGGCCCGGTGTGGTCCATCTGGACGACGACGAACACGGACCGGACACATGAAAGGCATCATCCTCGCCGGGGGCTCGGGCACACGCCTGCACCCGCTGACATTGGCCGTGAGCAAGCAACTCATGCCCGTGTACGACAAACCGATGATCTATTACCCGCTGAGCACGCTCATGGCGGCGGGCATCCGGGAGGTCCTGATCATCAGCACGCCGCACGATCTGCCCAGCTTCCGCAAGCTGCTGGGCGACGGATCGGCGCTGGGCTGTGCGTTCAGCTACGCGGAGCAAAAAGTACCGAACGGGCTGGCGCAGGCCTTCGTCATCGGCCGTGAGCATGTGGGCACCGACAGGGTGGCGCTCATCCTCGGCGACAACATCTTCCATGGCAGTGGGCTGGGCACGCGGCTGATGGAGCACCGCGGCACGGACGGCGGGCTGGTCTTCGCCTACCGCGTCAGCGACCCCGAACGTTATGGCGTGGTGGAGTTCGACCAGGACGGCCGGGCGCTGAGCATCGAGGAGAAGCCGGCGAAGCCCAAGAGTGATTTCGCCGTGCCGGGCCTCTATTTCTATGACAACAGCGTACTGGACATCGCACGCGACCTGAAGCCCAGTGCGCGGGGTGAGTACGAGATCACCGACGTGAACCGCGAGTACCTGCGGCAGGGGAGGCTGAAGGTGCTCGTGCTCGACCGTGGCACCGCCTGGCTCGATACCGGCACCTTCACTTCGCTCATGCAGGCCGGCCAGTACGTGCAGGTGATCGAGGAGCGGCAAGGGCGGCGCATCGGCTGCATCGAGGAGGTGGCCTTTCGGCGCGGCTTCATCAGCGCGGAGCAACTGGTCGGGTTGGCCGAACCCCTGCGCAAGAGCGGCTATGGCGAGTACCTGCTGAAAGTGGCCGAGGGCAGGGCGTGATGGAACGGTACCAGCGGTTGATCGGAGAGCGCGTGGACGCGTGGTGCGCGGCGTTGCCCGAAGGCGGCCTGCATGCACCGATGGCCTACCTGCTGCGCCTGCCGGCCAAGCGGGTAAGGCCCGCACTGGTGCTCATGGGCTGCGAGCTCTTCGGCGGCCGTGCGGAGGATGCGCTGGACGAGGCGCTGGGTATCGAGCTGTTCCACAATTTCTCGCTCATGCACGACGACATCATGGACGCGGCCCCCTTGCGGCGCGGGCTGCCCACGGTGCATGAGAAGTGGGACGTGAACGCGGCCATCCTCAGTGGCGACGCCATGCTCGTGAAGGCCTACCAGCTGATGGGGAAGCGCGCGGACGTGCTGGAGATCTTCGGGCGCACCGCGCTGGAGGTGTGCGAGGGCCAGCAGCTCGACATGGATTTCGAGCGACGCGATGATGTGCGCGTGGACGAGTGTCTGGAGATGCTCCGCTTGAAGACCGCTGTGCTGCTGGCCTGTGCGCTGCGCACCGGTGCGATGGTCGCGGGCGCGGACAGCGGCGATCAGGACCACGTGACCGCGCTCGGTGAGCGCCTCGGACTGGCCTTTCAACTGCGCGATGACCTGCTGGACGCTTTCGGCGATCCGGCGCGCACCGGCAAGCAGCGTGGCGGCGATCTGCGCGCAGGGAAGAAGACATACCTGCTCATTCGCGGACTGGAACTTGCCGTTTCAATTGGCGATATAGGCTTGCGCGGGGAATTGGAAAAAGATCCCGCGGACCGCGACGTGCCTCGCATGTTGGAGCTTCTGGAACAGCTGGGCGCTCGCGCGGAAGCGGAGCGGCTGGTGGAGGAGCACCACCGCATGGCCCTCGCTATGCTGGGCGCCATCGATGCGCCGCAAGAATGCAAGGCGCCCTTGGCGGCGCTGGCCGCACGCTTGATGGAGCGGGTGGCGTAGGCGCTCAGCGTTCGCAGTGTTCGCAATAGGTGCGGAACAGCGCCGGGTCGTCCAGCAACTGGAAGGTGACGCCACCCTTGCCGAAGGGAAGGAAGAGATCGCAGAACCGCTTCCTGTTCTTGGTGAGGGCGATGTCGCGGATGCGCGCGTGCTCCCCGCGCGCGGTGACGGCCGGGTCGGAGATGGTGAGGTTGAGGTAGTAGAAGAGCAGGTCCTCGTCAGCGTCCAGGCCGGTGAGCAAGGGTTCCAGCACGTGCAGGCTCTTGTCGTAGTTGGCGAAGCTGGCGAAGTACTGCGCGAGGCTGAGGTGGTCACGTTCACCCAGGGGCAGGTCGCGGTAGTTGCGTAGGATGAAGTCCATACGCTCGTCCTTTTTCGCGTACTCGCCGCGAAGCATGTGGGCCTCGGCCATCACGATGGCGTGGTTCACGAGCATGCGCTTCACCAGGGGCTCATCAATGCCGAGCTTGCTGAGCCCTTCGATCTCGCGCCGGAACGCCTCGGGGTCCACCGTGATCGCGCCGCCCTGCAGCCACACGCGGAACTTGATGGCGCAGAGGTTGTAGTTGATGTGCGCGTCGCCGGGCAGCATGCGTTGCAGGTCGAGCAGGGCGGTGTACGCGGTGAGGGCGTCGCGCGGGTCCTCGAAGTAGCGGAAGGCCGTGCGGCTGTTGAGCAGGTTGGAGAACTCCCGCTGCATGGGGATCTCCAGCCGGTCCAGGAAAGCCGATGGGAGGTCCTCGTCCATGATGCGGTCGATCACCGTGTTCTGCAGTTCCCTCGCCCGCGCCACGTTCTTTTCGGCCACGGCCTGCTCGAAGGCGCGCAGCACGCGCTCCTCCGAAAGTCCGGGCGCGGCGTCCTTGCGGCGCAGTTCAACGGTGACCACGGCCTTGCGGTGCGCCTTCAGGATGGGCTCCAGGTGGTCGGCTACGTGCTTGTCCTTGAGCCGCTCCTTCACGTCCCCCCGGTCCATCAGGGCGAGTTCCGCGTGCGAGGTGAGCCGGACGTCGCGCAGGAACTCCACCCAGTTCTCGCTGGCCTTCACGCTCCGTTCAATGCCGGGGTCCTGGTAGGTCTGCAGCGCGTCCACGATGCTCTGCGCGCGCTGTTCCTGAAGGGCGATGTTGCGATCCTCCGGGCCCTCCACGCTGCTGTATGCCTCGATGCTGATGCGCGTGATGGTGAAATCGGTGAGGCGCAGCGAATCGTAGAGCGGGCGCAGGTCGGCGGGGGAATACGTGCTCTTGCCGCGCTCGAAGGGGATGGTGAAGTGCAGCGCCTTGCGCTTGATGATCGCGGCCGCGCTCCGGTGCCGCGTCGTGTCGTACCGTTCGCCGTACGTGAGGGTGTCCATGTACAGGCCCATGTTCAGCAGGTCCCAGCGGTAGGTGTCCAGGTCGAAGAAGCTGTTGGTGTGGCACACGTTATGGTCCTTCAGCATGATGAGCGAGAGTTCGTACGGGCCGCTGTGCGAGATGGCGGCCGGAAGGCGTCCGGCTTTCACGGCGGCCGATCCGGTGGGCGTCACGCGCGTGTTGGCGCGTATCTCGGTGCGGTACACGGGTTTCAGGAGGCTGCCTTTGTGGAAGCCGGAGCTCGCCGGCGGACCCTGGGCACAGTCGTAGTAGGACCGGGGTACCACATCCACGGTAAGTCCGTCGTTCGGTCCCGTGAAGAGTTTGTCTATCCAGGCGGCGTCGGTGATCACGAACCAGACATCGTTGTTCGCGTCGGCGAAGAGGCCGAGCTGTACCTCCTTTGGTTTGGTTCTCAGCACGCTCTGGCACTCACCGCACACGTCCGCCAGCACCGGGCCTGGTGCGACGATGTCCCACGTGCCTTGCGCGGTGCAGAACCCTCGGAGGCCAAGCACCAGGACGAGCGCGACGGTCCTCAGCACAGGGTAAAAGGGCGTGTTCGATTCGGGCATCATTCACGGAACGCGGAAAGGGCGGTGCAGTTGTGCGCAAGATGCGAAGTATCGTTCGCGGGGACCGCACGCGTTCAGGCCCGGTCCGCTCCCAGCGTCTCCCGCAATGCGCTGTCCAGCGTCCCGTAACGGAAGTGGAACCCGGCAGAGAGGATCTTTTCGTTGCTTGCACGCGTCCCTTCCAGCAGGATGGTCGCCATTTCGCCCAGTGCCGATCGCAGGGCAAAGCCCGGCACTGCGGGCAAGAAGAAGGGCCTTCCGAGTGCCTTGGCCACGGCGCGCATGAAATCCACGTTCATGGGCTGCTCGGGGGCCGTCACGTTGTAGGCGCCCTGCATGGTGTCGTCCGCGATGGCCTTCACGTACGCGTCCGTCAGGTCGCTGAGGTGGACCCAGGGCATCCACTGGCGGCCACTGCCGAGCGCGGAACCGAGACCGTAGCGGAAGGGCGTGCTCAACCGGCGCAGGGCGCCACCCTCCTTCGCGAGCACCATCGGCGTGCGCAACTTGACTGACCGGCACAACGGAGCCCATTCATCAGCGGCCGCTTCCCAGTCCGCGGTGATGCGCGCGATGGTATCCGTGCCCGGCGTATCGTTCTCGGTGGATACGTGATCACTGCTAACGGCGCCGTAGAAGCCGGTGCCGCTGGCGCTGATGAAGGATGCCGGTCGCGCACCGGTGCGTTCCACTTCGCGCAGCAGCAGACGCGCGGCACCACCCCGGCTCGCGCACAGTTCATGCACACGGCGTTGCGTCCAGCGCTTGTCGGCGATCCCCGCACCGCTGAGGTGGACGATGTGGTCGGCGCCGTAAATCGACGCCGGATCGATGGTGCCGTTCGCGATGTCCCACATGAAGCACCGGACACCTTCCGGGTGACCCGGCGTGCGGCTCAGCCAGCGCACGCTGTGGCCTGCGGCAACGAGCTTTTGCGTGAGCGCCCGGCCGACGAGCCCACTGCCGCCGGTGATGAGGATAGTGGCCACGGCACGAAGCAACAACGCTATGAGCCACGGGCCCATGGCGTTGACAGCTCGTTGACAGGAATGGACTCAGCGGCTCTGCTCGATCATCCGCAGGTCCTCGCCCAGGAAGCCGAGCTTCTTGTCGAAGAGGGCTGCATCGTCGCGCAGGTACAGCAGTTCGCCGGTACGGGCGTTGAACACACGCTTGAAGCACCACCGGGTCTTGTACTCGCCAGTGAGCACCACATCGGTGATGGCCGCGCCGTCCGCGCCGCCTGCCGCGAGGCCAACGTTCGTCCCCTCGTCCTCGATGGCGAACGTGTGCGTGTAGGTCTCTTTCGCCTTCGCGGCATCGGGCACCGTTTTGTCCAGGTGCGGCTTCGCGATGTGCAGGGTCATGTCCTTGATGAAGCGCGTGCGGCCCGCGTACAGGCGATCGGCGGTGGCCTTGTCGGTGATCTTGCCGCTTTCCACGTTCTTCAGGTAGTCCTGCAAGTGCTTCACGTAAATGTTGAGCAGCCCGCTTCCGGTGCTGCTCACGGCCTGCGCGTCTATCAGGATGCTGGCCAGCTCCTGTGTCGCAGGTATGTTCGTCACGGCGCCGTTCTCCACGACGAGTGCTTCGCCCTTCTTCTGTTTCCATCCGGCCACCAGCGCGAGGAATACGGCGTCGTGCTTCTCGGCATCCTTCCGCAGGATGCGCACCAGGTAGTTCTTCGTGGGGTCGACCGGCTGTGTACCCAGGTCCGCGGTGTTGATGAAGTCCGTGGAGCCGGTGAATTTCCAGTCCGCCTTTACCGCGCCGGTGATCGCCGGGTTGTAACTCGTATTGGCGTCATCAAGCACCACCACGGTGGTATTGGCTTTGGCGGCGGCGACGGCCTTGGCGTCAAAACTGCCGTACTGGGCGGTTGCGGGCAGGGCGACGGCCAGGGCGAGGGGGAAGAAGAGGCGCATGATGCGTGGTGTTTTCGTTCGGCGGCCAAACATAGTGCCGTCGTTATGGCGACCTTGGCCGTGTTTTCCAACGGCATGGACGGGACGATGTCAACAACGGGCGGGCTGCGCAAATGGCTCGACGAAGCGGAGATCCTGCGCGCTGCGGTGGCGCAGCTACGCAAGGATCTGGAGCTGCCGGAGCTGGTGGAACCACCAGTAGGCGAGGGCGCTTTCGAGGCTTTGCGGGCCGGTGTGCTGGCGGCGCTGGAGCGCTGGGCGGCGGCCAACAGCGCGGCCATGTCCCGCGCGATCAATCGCGTTGATCTTACGGAGCGGCAGGTGAACGGTGCGACCGGCGCGGAAGGCCTGCCCGGCCTGGCCGGGTTGATGGTACTGCGCTGCCTGCAGAAGGTGCTGTTGCGCAAGCACTTCTCCGTGCGCGGGTAGCGGCCGGGAATGCGGGACCACAGGCAGGGATAGTGGGAATGGCGCGGCCATCCGCGTCTATCGGTGTACATCCGTGGTTAATGGGAACGCATGCCCGTCCGCCTTAGGCGGAACGGGCCGGTCCAGAACGAACCACGGATATAAACGGATGCACACGGACAAGGGGTAGCAGGAGCGCCCGGTGTTCGTGGCATTGTGGAATTCGGCGATGCGTGCGCTATGTGCGGCGCGGCGCACGGTCCTAACTTCGCTGCCCTTCCCGCCCGTTCATGTGCAGGCGGCGGACCATGGACAAGTACTCCTACCTGAGCAACGTCGATAGCGCCTGGCTCGACGAGCTGCACCAACAATACCAGAAGGACCCTTCAAGCGTCGAGACCGGCTGGGCCCGCTTCTTCGAAGGCTTCGAGTTCGCACAGTCCTTGGAGGGCGACACCCTCTTGAGCGCTTCGCCCACGGCACCAAAGCCTGGTAGCAACGATCGCTTCGAGAAGGAGTTCAAGGTGCTGGACCTGATCAACGCCTATCGCGAGCGTGGTCACCTCTTCACCAGGACGAACCCTGTGCGCGACCGGCGCACGTACACGCCCACGCTGGACCTGGTGAACTTCGGGCTCAGCGATGCCAACTTGGACACCGTCTTCAGCGCGGGCAACGAGGTGGGCATCGGTCCGAGCAAGTTGCGCGACATCGTGGCGCTGCTGGAACAGACCTATTGCCAGAGCGTTGGCGCGGAGTTCAGGTTCATCCGCGACCCCGAGCGCGTGAAGTGGCTGCAGCAGCGCATGGAAGGTGTGCGCAACACCCCATCGTTCAACCTGGACCAGAAGAAGGAGATCCTGGAGAAGCTGAACGAGGCCGTTGTCTTCGAGCGCTTCCTCGGCAAGAAGTTCATCGGCGCGAAACGCTTCAGCATTGAAGGCGCCGAAGCCTTGATCCCGGCCTTGGACACGGTGATCGAGCACGGCGCGGAGCTGGGCATCACGGAGTACGTCATCGGCATGGCGCACCGCGGCCGCTTGAACGTGCTGGCCAACACCCTGCGCAAGAGCTACGACCAGATCTTCTCCGAGTTCGAAGGCAAGGACTACGAGGACCAGCTCGTGGAGGGCGACGTGAAATACCACATGGGCTACAGCAGCCTGGTGAAGACGAACACCGGCAAAGAGGTGCGCCTCACGCTCGCTCCGAACCCGAGCCACCTGGAAACGGTGGGCCCGATCATGGAGGGCATCTCGCGCGCCATCATCGAGCATGATGACAACTTCGCCAAGGGCATCACCGCACCGATACTCATCCATGGGGATGCGGCCGTGGCGGGGCAGGGCGTCGTGTACGAAGTGGTGCAGATGGCCGGGCTGAAGGCTTACGAGGTCGGCGGCACCATCCACATCGTGGTGAACAACCAGGTGGGCTTCACCACCAATTACATCGACGCGCGCACCAGCACCTATTGCACCGATGTGGCCAAGGTGACGCAGTGCCCCGTCTTCCACGTGAACGGGGACGATGCCGAAGCGGTGGCCTACACCGTGCAGCTCGCCATGGATTTCCGCCAGCGCTACAGCAAGGACGTGTGGGTGGACATCCTCTGCTACCGCAAGCACGGGCACAACGAGGGCGACGAGCCCAAGTTCACGCAGCCGGTGCTGTACAAGGCCATCGCGGCGCACCCCGATCCGCGCGAGATCTACACCGAGAAGCTCATCGCGAGCGGCGTGGAGGGCGCGCGCGAAATGGCGAACGAGATGGAGGCCTCTTTCACCAACATGCTGGACGATCGCCTGAACGAGGCCAAGCAGGTGCGCGTGGGGAAGATCACCAACTTCATGGAGGAGCGCTGGAAGGGCTTCAAGCGCGCTGAGGAGAAGGACTTCCTCAAGTCACCGCAGACCGGCGTGAAGAAGGAGACGCTCCAACTCATCGGCGAGAAGTTGAGCGCGCTGCATCCCGACGGCAAGAAGTTCTTCAGCAAGCTGGAGAAGATCCTCGGCGACCGGAAGAAGATGATGGAGGCCGGCGTGCTCGACTGGAGCATGGGCGAGTTGCTCGCTTACGGTTCACTGTTGCTGGAAGGCCATCCCGTGCGGTTCACCGGCCAGGACGTGGAGCGCGGCACGTTCTCGCACCGCCACGCGGTGGTAAAGGTCGAGGACAGCGAGGAGGAGTTCATCCACCTCAAGCACATCAAGGAAGATCAGGCATTATTGCAGATCTACAATTCCTTGCTGAGCGAGTATGCGGTGCTCGGATTCGAGTATGGTTACGCGCTGGCGATGCCGAATTCGCTCACCATCTGGGAGGCGCAGTTCGGTGACTTCGTGAACGGCGCGCAGATCGTGCTGGACCAGTACCTGTGTTGTGCCGAGGAGAAGTGGGGTACCCAGAACGGCATCGTCCTGTTGCTGCCACACGGGTACGAAGGCCAGGGCGCAGAGCACAGCAGCGCACGCATGGAGCGTTTCCTGCAGAGCTGCGCCGATGAGAACATGGTGGTGGTGAATTGTACCACACCGGCCAACTTCTTCCATGCGCTGCGCCGCCAGTTGAAGTGGGATTTCCGCAAGCCGCTGGTCGTCTTCTCGCCGAAGAGCCTGTTGCGCCACCCCGGATGCGTGAGCAAGCTGGATGAGCTGACCACCGGTTCCTTCCAGGAGCTGATCGACGATGCGGGTGCCGACCCGAAGAAGGTGAGGACGGTGATCTTCACTCAAGGCAAGATCCACTACGACCTGGCCGCGCACCGGGAGGAGAACAACATCACCGACACGGCACTCGTGCGCATCGAGCAGATCCATCCGCTGCCCGCTGAACAGATGCGCTCGGTGATCAAGAAGTACGCAAAGGCCGAGCGCTACATATGGGTGCAGGAGGAGCCGTTGAACATGGGCGCGTGGAGCTACATCGACATGCACTTCAACGATGTGAAGTGGGAGGTGATCGCGCGCCCTGCCAGCGGGGCCCCAGCGACCGGCAGCAGCAAACGCAGCGCGAACCAGCAGATCGCCATCATCGAGAAGGCCTTCGCGAAGTCGGCGTCATCGACGAAGGTCAAGGCCTGAGCAAGTGTCAAGCTACAAGACCCATGCTTCAGGCCTCAGAACCGGAACCAGCAACACACATTGAGACTTGAAGCTTGAACCTTGAGACTTGAAGCTTCAATAACCCCAAGACCATGGCAATAGTTGACATAAAGGTCCCCAGTCCCGGAGAGAGCATCAGCGAAGTGCGCATCGCGCGCTGGCTCGTGAAGGACGGTGAAGTGGTGAGCAAGGACCAGGTGCTGGGCGAGATCGACAGCGACAAGGCCACGCTCGAACTCAGCGCGGAAGCCGAAGGCAAAGTGCAGCTCCTTGCGAAGGAGGACCAGACGGTGAACGTGGGTGATGTAGTGGTGAAGGTGGATACCTCGTTCAAGGCAGAGAAGAAGGCGGAGGACGAGGTGAAGAAGGAGGCCGCCGCCGCGCCGGTGGCGAAAGCGGAAGCGCCCAAGACCGCACCGGCCGCGACTGCCGCACATGCCACCCCCGTGGCGAAGGCCATGCTCGACGACAAGGGTGTGAGCGCCGACAAGGTGAAGGGCAGCGGCCCCAACGGGCGCATCACCAAGAGCGATGTGGCCGCTTACGTGGCCGGAGGGGTGAAGGCCGATGCGATCGCGTTGAACGGCTGGGGAGGTTTACGGAACCAGAACCGTCAGAAGATGACCACGCTCCGCAAGAAAGTGGCCGAACGCCTGGTGGCGGTGAAGAACCAGACCGCCATGCTCACCACCTTCAACGAGGTGGACATGAGCGCGGTGATGGCGCTGCGCGACAGGTACAAGGACAAGTTCAAGGAGGCGTACGGTGTGAACCTCGGCTTCATGAGCTTCTTCACCAAAGCGGTGACCGAGGCGCTGCGCCTCTTCCCTGCGGTGAACGGCCAGATCGACGGCGAGGAGATCGTGATGCACGATTACGCGGATATCGGTATCGCGGTGAGTTCGCCGAAGGGCCTGATGGTGCCCGTGCTGCGCAACGCGGAGAAGATGTCGCTCGCGGAGATCGAAGCGGGCATCAAGACCTTGGCGGTGAAGGCGCGCGACGGCAAGCTCAGCATCGACGAAATGACCGGCGGCACCTTCACCATCACCAATGGCGGTGTGTTCGGCAGCATGCTCAGCACGCCCATCATCAACCCGCCGCAGAGCGCCATCCTCGGCATGCACAACATCGTGGAGCGCCCCGTTGCCGTGAACGGCGAGGTCGTCATCCGTCCCATCATGTACGTGGCGCTGAGCTACGACCACCGCATCATCGATGGCAAGGAGAGCGTGAGCTTCCTCATGGCCGTGAAGCAGATGATCGAGAATCCGGACAAGATGGTCTTCGGGAACAAGGAGCCGGGAGAGGTGTTGTTGGGGTTGTAGCCGATGAGGTGAATTCATGCGTGTAGCCTTCTGCTAGGTGTGCTTTGTATGTCGTCGTGCGGGGCAGGAGAGGGTAACAGGCCAGCTGAACGAGCACTGCACAATCAGATTGCGGACCGCGTTCTCGGCTTCCATCATTTGCGACTTGACAGCATTTACATGGACAGTGCCTGTCTGTTCATTGAATGGACCGACACCCTTGACTTCCCTTTTTGTTGAGGACATGGCGGTACTTAAGAACGTTCTTCAGGATGTTGTCTTCTCCAGTGGCGGGTTTGATCCACTGGTGGTACGCATGCGTTATCCGCATCGGAAGGACGATAGCCTTCGCCAGGTTCGTAGTAGTTACGAGGACTGCCTGGAAGTTCTCGTTCCATACAAGGATCGGGGCCATGCTGCGTGTGCGGATCGCCTGTTGAAATTGAGCAATCCAGGCCACCAGCCACTCGCACAACAGCATTTGAACACCATCTATGCCTACGAATGTGATTCGAACGGGAGGGACAATTTCTTTGGAAAAGATCACCTTGAATTGGTGTATGCGTATGGCAATTTGGTGACCTTCCTGAACATCCCTCGGTCGAACTATTGCATCGTGTAGAGGCCAAGGCGAAGGACTGCATGAGACAAAGAGCCGACCTGAAGGAGTCGGCGATTATGGATGGTATCTTCCTGGAGGTCCAAGCCTTTCGCTCTGCAGTGCGTGCTCATTGAGACTTTCGAGTCGCTGGGTTCAATGATTGCAGGTTGGGCTTAACGGCTTCGGCGGAAGCTTTCTGTGCAGTGCGGCACGATCCTTGGCCTTCGCACGGCACATTTACTTTCGCTCCACATGAAGAACGCCCTTCTCCTCACGTCACTGCTTGCCATCGCATTCCCGAGCCACGCCCAGTTCCCCAAGACACTGAAGGATGCCGCGAACAAGGTGGCCGGTGGTGGCGGCTCCGACCTCACCAACGACGAAGTGATCGCGGGCTTGAAGGAGGCCCTGGGCAAGGGGGCGGAACAGTCCGTCAAGAGCGGGTCCGCACTGGACGGCTTTTGGAAGAACGACCGCATCCGCATTCCCTTCCCGTCGGAGGCGGAGAAGATGAAGAGCACGTTGACGAGCATCGGTATGTCGAAGCAGGTCGAAGAATTCGAGTTGACCATGAACCGCGCCGCGGAGGAAGCGGCGAAAGAGGCCCTGCCCGTGTTGAAGGACGCTGTGCTGGGCATGAGCGTGGGCGACGGTTTCGCGATACTGAAGGGCGGTGATCACGCGGCCACGGCCTACCTCACGGAGAAGACGAGCGCCACGCTGACCGAACGGTTCAAGCCGATCATTGCGCGTGCCACGAAAAAGGTCGCGCTCACGAGCTTTTGGACGCCGCTGGCCAACGGCTACAACAAGGCCGGCCTGTTCACCGGAGCGAAAGCCGTTGATCCGGATCTCGACGCCTATGTGACGCAGAGATCGATCGACGGCCTCTTCACGCTGATCGCGGAGGAAGAGGCGCGTATCCGCAAGGATCCGTTGGCGCGTACGAGCGATCTGTTGCAGCGGGTCTTCGGCGGGAAGTAGGTTCCCCCGGGAGCGGCCAGGACGAACGCGTGTTGGCGGCCCTATCGCGCCACGATCAACCTTACGTTGGAGACGTGCTGATCGGTGATGATCATCACCACATAGTTGCCTTCGGGCAGGTATGTAACGTCCAGGTGCCCGCTGCCTTCCCCGACCACCGTGGGTACGGGGACCGTCTGTCCGAGTTCATTGATCAATTGCAGCGTAGCCTTGCCCCAGGCCGGATCGAAGACCAGGTTCACCACGTCCTGCGCGGGATCGGGGAACACGAGCACGTCGAGTACAGGTGTCAGGCGCACGGCCACCACCGGACTCACGCTGGTGGTACCATCGATATCGGTCTGGCGCAGCCGGTAGTAGGAGAGGTCGGCAAGGGGTGCGCGGTCCACCTCGGAGTAGATGGTCGTGTTCGTGCTGTTGCCGACCGCCGGGATATCCATGATCTCCTCCCATTCGTTGCCATCGCGGCTGCGTTCCACGGTGAAGTGGCTGTTGTCGTGTTCGCTCGCGGTGGCCCAGCCAAGGTCCACGGTACGGGCCGGTGTCGCTTTCGCGTTGAAGTAGAGCAGTTCCACCGGCAGGGGCGTTTGCGCCCAGTTGATGGTGCCCAGTGTGAAGCGGCGGCCGTTCACCAGCTGGCTCACCCCGGCGAACCGGTAGTTATTACCGCCCACCGCTGCGGCCGCGATGGGGACAGGAACGTCATCGGCGAAGATCCCGTTGTTGTTGATATCCACAAGCAGGCGCAGGTCCGCCGCGGTCACGGGCCCCTGACCGGTTAGGTCGAAGGTCATGTCCACGTTCCCGACGTCCACCGCACCACCGGTGCTGTTCACCTCGCTCACGCGCCACACGCGGAACCAACGGGCATCGATCCCGACCGGAAGGTCGGTACTGCCCCACGACCCCAGAATGCCGTTGTCATGGCCCCACAGCAGGAACTCGTTGTTGTTGAGGCCGGTGGCATTATTGATGCGCACCGCGCCGGATCCCTTGGAATCAAGATGGGAGCTTGACGCGTTGAGGCGCCCGATACCGGCCATTTCATGATCATAGTTACCGTTGGCCGCGTTGTCCATCGTATAGATGTCGTTCGCGGGAAGTACCTGGCCGAATTTGGCCGCGAGATAGTTGTTGATGATGACGCGCTGGGTGGGGTTCACCGGTGCGTTGTATCCGATCACTTCACCGAGGTTCCCGTTGAGGTTCCACCCGGCAGCGCCCTGTGCGTTGCCGATGATCAGCGGGTTGTTGTTCGTCTGGGGCAATTGGAAAACGGTGATGTCGTTGAACACGTTCGCGCCGGACACATACAGGTTCCGGCGAGGGACGGGAACGAAGAGGATGATGGTCACCGTATTGCTGTACTCCAGCAGGGAATAGGCGGGGCCCGTGACACCAGCTCCCGAAACGGCCGGGGTGTAAAAGCCGATGACATCGTAGATCGGCATGACCGCAGCGCCCGTGGATGTGCTCCACAGGCCGTAGTTGGGCGCGGTGGACGTGGTCTTGGTGAACCACGCGTTGTTGTTCTTCATGGTGCCGATGGAATTCACCAGGAAGAAGTCCCATTGGGTAAGGTCCAAGGAGCCGGCATCGGGGATGCGCAGTTCGTCATTGGTACCGTCGAACGTGATCACCGGATAACCGTTCAGCACCGAAGGGGCCAGCAATGGGCGCGCGGCCACCGAGGGCGCTACCGCATGGTTGTTGTTGCCGCTTCGGTCCTGCCAGCTCACCACAGTGGTGCCAGCGAGATTCACACCGTCGTCAGCACGGAGCCAGACCACATTGGTGGCCGCATTGCCTACACCCCCGGGCCCCGTTTGGGCCAAGGTGACCGAGACCAGGGAAAAGGAGGAAAGCAGTGTGTGCGCTCGCATGGAATGGGCCGACCCATTTGAACGGACCAGCCAAGAGATGGTTCTGTTAGCGGGCGCAAGTTGGGGGGGGAAGGACGAATTGGTCAAATCGGGAGCCCGGAAGCGGTTCATTGTCGATGTGGCATGGGCGCTGGTGGGGTCATGACGCACATTCTTGCCCACCCGTTCATAGCGATCCCGTGTTGGACCCGCCAGCGGATCGGTCCAGTTATCCCTGGCCTGGGGACGAGGCGGCCCGTGACGCGGGCGTTCGCGCGCGCGGGCGACCGGCACCTCGTGTTCTTCCTGCCCGCTAAGCGGCTGCGCGTAGTGCGACCGGACAACGACCGGGACAGCAGGACCGATGCAGCTGACATCCCACAGGCACAGGGACCGGTCGGCGCCCTCCGGGCCGCGCACGGGCCTGGTGCGCGATCCATATTGATACGCGAACGAATAATATATGTTCGGCGAGCGCCGAACACTGCCCTGTTCACAAGTGGGCCTTCCCGTGAAGTAGCGCTCAGGAGCGCGCGGGTACGTTTGTCCGGCACCCATTCCCACCAGGGCGGTGGCCGCAGCGGACCGCGCGGTCTTCAGCCGTGTCCCGTGGGCGGGCCGCCGACATCCCGCAGGTTCATGGCATCAACGCTACGCGTCCCGCGCATCCCGGTCCTCAGGACCCTCTCCGCCCTCCGCAACATACTGTTCGCCGCGTTCGCCGCGCTCCTCTGGAGCGGCGAGGCCCGCGCCACGCACGCCGTGGGAGGCGAACTCACGTACAGTTGCGTGGGCGTGAACCAGTACCTGGTGACACTGAAATTCTACCGTGATTGCAACGGCGTATCGGCCCCTTCGAGCTGCAGCAACGGCAGGAGCTTCAATATCCGCAGCGCCAATTGTGGTGCCAACTTCAACGAGTGCTTCAGCCTGCAGAGTGTGAATATCATAACGCCGATCTGCCCCTCGGAGATCGACCGTTGCGTGAACAGCAGCGGCACATACGGTCTTGAGGAGTACATATACACCAAGCTCGTGAACCTCAATGCCTACGCGGGCTGCGGCAACCCGAACGATTGGGTGTTCAGCTGGTCGCTCTGTTGTCGCAACAACGCGATCACCTCGTTGGATGATCCCGGTGACGAGGACCTGTACCTGCGCACGGAGATGAACCGCCAGGCGGTGGCGTGCAACAATTCGCCCACCTTCGGCAACAGCCCCGCGCCGTACTACTGCCTCGGCCAGTCCATCAGCTACAACCCCGGCGCCTTTGATGTGGACGGGGACTCGCTGGCCTATGAGCTCATCCAGCCGCGCGGTGCCAACAACAGCACCATCTCGTACAACACCGGGTACAGTCTCACCCAGCCGATCCGGAACGCCGGTGGTGCGGGCGCTGTCCAACTCGATCCGCTCACGGGCACGCTCACGTGTGTGCCGAACATCCAGCAAGTGGCGGTGGTCACCTACCGCGTGAGGGAGTTCCGCAACGGCGTGCTCATCGGCACGGTGATGCGTGACGTGCAGATCGTGGTGCGCCCCTGTGGTGGCAACACGGCGCCCTCGGCCAGCGGCATCAACGGCACCAGCAACTACTCCACCACGGTCTGCGCGGGATCGCCGGTATCGTTCACCATCAATACCAGCGATCCGAATGCGGGGCAGGGCACGGTGATCAACTGGAACGGCGGAATTGCGGGTGCGACCTTCACTACGAGCGGTTCACCGTTCCAGACGGCCACGTTCAACTGGACCCCCTCTATCGCCGACATCGGCAACCACAACTTCGCGGTGCAGGTGACGGACAATGCGTGCCCGCTCACCGGCAGCAACCAGTACGGCTTCACGCTGGTGGTGACACCACCGCTCACGCAGGCGGACGCCGGCCCCGACCTGTCCGGCTGCGGTAGCGTGACCTTGCAGGCGGTGCAGCCGTACCCGCAGACACCCGGAACGTGGAGCGTGATCAGCGGCAGTGGCACCTTCACCCCACCCAACGCGCCCAATGCGCAGGTGACGGGTCTCGGCATCGGCACCAACGTGTTCCAATGGACGGTGAACTACGGGTTGTGCGGTACCACGAACGACCAGGTGACGGTGACGGGCTATGATGGGACGCAGGCGGCCGCGAACGCCGGTCCCGACCAGGCGCTCTGCATGCCCTTCAACACGGCGGTGCTGGCCGCGAACACGGCAGGAGCCCCGGCCGTTGGTACTTGGACCGTGGTACAGGGTGCCGGTACCTTCAGCAACGCGAACTCACCCACGGCCACGGTCTCCGGTCTGGTCCTCGGTACGAACCGCTTCCGCTGGACGATCAACAACGGGCCATGCGGCACGCCCACCCAGGATGAGGTGGTCATCACGGTGAACCAGCCCCTGACCCCCGCCAACGCCGGTCCCGACCAAAGCCTGTGCGCACCCGGGGCCGGAGCGCAGATGAACGCCAGTCCCGCCGCCTCTCCGGCCAGCGGCTTGTGGACCGTGATGGGCGGATCCGCTGCTGTGGTGACCACCCCGGGGTCGCCCACCTCCCCGATCACGGGGCTCACGCCGGGCACGCACACGTTCCAATGGACGGTGAGCAACGCCGGCTGCGGTTCCACGAACGACCAGGTGATCTTCACCGTGTACGATCCGGCATCGCCCAACGCGAACGCCGGTCCCGACCAGAGTGTATGTGCCACAACGGCCACGCTCGCGGGCAATGCGCCCATCGCTCCGGCCACCGGCCAATGGACGCTGGTGAGCGGGTCGGGCACCGTCACGGCCCCCGGCTCGCCCAACTCGGGTGTCACGGGCCTCGGCATCGGGGTGAACGTGTTCCAATGGACCTTGAACAATGGGCCCTGCGCGAACGGTATTACCACGGACCAGGTAACGATCACACGCTACAACGGCCTGGCCACCGCGAACGCCGGCCCCGACCAGAGCGTGTGCAGTGTTCCCGGCATGGCGACGCTCGCGGCCAACCCGACGGAAGCGCCCACCACGGGCAGCTGGTCGGTGATCAGCGGCACGGCCACGATCACTGCACCGGGTTCGCCCACGTCGGGCGTGACGGGTCTCGCCCCCGGTACGGTCATCCTCCAATGGTCCATCAATAACGGCCCGTGCGGGGCGCCCAGCACTGACCAGATCACGATCACGGTATACGACGCCAACGCCGTGGCGGCCAATGCCGGCCCCGATCAGCAACTCTGCGTGCCCAACAACTTCACCACGCTGGCGGGCAACACGCCCACCGCGCCTGCCACGGGATCGTGGTCGGTTGTTGGGGGTAGTGCGATAATCTCCACGCCGGGCTCGCCCACCAGTGGCGTAACAAACCTGGGCATAGGTACCAACACGCTGCGCTGGACGATGCACAACGGGGCTTGCGCCAATCCCGCGAGCGCGGATGACGTGGTGATCACCGTTTTCGACAACGCCCAGCCGAACGCCGATGCGGGCGCTGACCAGGAGGCCTGCAGCACCCTGCCAACCACCACCCTCACGGCGAACACGGCCAATGCCCCGGCCACCGGACTGTGGAGCTTGGTGAGCGGAAGCGGAACGATCGCCTCGGCCGGCAACAGCACCACGATCGTGAGCGGCATGGGCACAGGCGCCAACGTGTTCGCTTGGACCGTGACGAACGGTGTGTGCGGGACCACGGACGACGAGGTGACCGTACTGGTATACGATGTCAACAACCCGGTAGCGAACGCCGGTCCTGATCAGGGCCTCTGCACGCCGTCCACCTCCGCTGTCATGGCGGGCAGCGCCACGATCTTCCCGGCGGCTGGCTCTTGGGAGCTGGTGAGCGGCCAGGGTACGATCGCCGATGCCGCTTCGCCGTCCACCACGATCACGGGCCTCGGCATCGGTGCCAACGTTTTCCGGTGGAGCGTTTACAACGGACCGTGCAGTGGCACCACGGTGGACGAGGTGACGATCACCGTGTATGACGGCGGCCTGGCCACCCCGGACGCGGGCCCTGACCAGAGCATCTGCCTGCCCACCTTCCCCAATCTGGTGACCATGGCGGCCAGTGCGGCCCCGCCGCCTGCCCTGGGCACATGGTCGCTGATCGCCGGCACGGCATCCTTCGCGGACGTCAATGATCCGAACACGGAAGTATCCAACCTGTCCTCGGGAGTGAATGTGCTCCAATGGTCGGTGAACAACGGCGCTTGCGGAACCCTGCCGAGCGACCTTATAAGCGTGTTCGTCTACGATGCGGCGACCCCGGTGGCGGACGCTGGCGCGGACCAGGACCTCTGTGCGCCCGTGCCGGTCGTCACGCTTTCGGGCAGCGCGCTGCTCGGCGCGGCCACGGGCGAATGGACCCTCGTTTCAGGTACCGGTATCATCGCTGACCCCACCGCGCCCATGACGGAGGTCACGGGCGTGGAAGTAGGGGTCAGTGTCTTCGAATGGACCGTGCTCAACGGACCGTGCGCCAACCCCATCACCAGCGATCAGGTGGTGGTCACGGTGAATGATGGCAGCGCCCAGCCGGCCACCGCCGGTGCGGACGTGGAACTTTGCATTACGCAGCCCACCACCGTGCTCACCGGGAACACGCCTGTGGCACCGGCCACGGGAGCCTGGTCCCAGTTGACCGGCCCGGCCGGCACCATCGTCTCGCCCACGGATCCGGCCACCACGGTCACGGACCTTCAGCCGGGTGTGAGCACCTTCGTCTGGACGATCGACAACGGCGCCTGCGGTAGCAGCATGGACGTTGTGCAGGTCCTCGTGTTCGACGAGAACATCCCCCCCGTGTCGGCGGGCCCCGACCAGGACCTGTGCGCGCCCGTTACCAGTGCGACCCTGGCCGGCAGCGGCCTTATCTCCCCGGCTACCGGTACATGGACGCTGATCGCGGGTGCGGGTGACATCATCACCCCCGGCGCACCGGGCAGCACGGTGCAGAACCTCGGCATTGGCGTGAATACGCTGCAATGGACGGTGTACAACGGCCCATGCACCACGGGCGGGTCTGACCAGGTGGAGATCACGGTGTTCGATGCCAGCACGGCCGCGGCCAGCGCCGGCCCGGACCAGGAACTCTGCACCCCGGCCAGTGGTACCACGTTGCAGGGAAGCACGCTCACCGGTCCCGCCACGGGCACGTGGACCGTCGTCCAGGGCAGCGCGCAGGTCGCCGATGCGGGCGACCCGGGCACGGCTGTAACCGGCCTCACCATCGGCACAACGGTGCTCGTATGGACGGTCGGGAACGGTCCCTGCGGCACCACATCCGATACTGTTCAGGTCATATTGTATGACGGAACCATGCCCGATGCCGCCGCCGGCGCGGACCAGAGCTTCTGCACGCCCTTTACGGAAGCCACCCTCGCGGCCACGCCCACGACCGGGCCCGCGCAGGGCACCTGGAGCGTGGCACAGGGCACCGGCGTGTTCAGCGACGTACATGACCCCAACGCCGTAGTAACCGGCGCGGGCATCGGCGAGAACATCTATGAATGGGCGGTGTACAACGGTCCCTGTGCCAATGGTAATACCAGCGATCAGGTGGCTATTTTCGTGTACGATGCGGAGAACCCCGTGGCCGATGCTGGCGCGGACCAGGCCATCTGCCTGCCCGTCACCTCAACGGTGCTGGCGGGCAGCGCCATCACCTTCCCCGCGACGGGTACCTGGTCGCTGGCGAGTGGCACGGGCGTGTTCAGCGATGTGAACGATCCCAACACGACGGTGACCGGCCTGACTGTGGGCACCAATGTGTTCGTCTGGACGGTTGACAACGGCCCTTGCGCCAGCGGCATCACCACGGACACGGTGCGTGTGCTGATCTATGATGAAGCCCTGCCCGTGGCGGATGCGGGCCCCGACCAGGAGTTCTGCACGCCCTTCGTCAGCGCCACGCTCGCAGGCAGCGCCATCACGTTCGCCGGACAAGGTACCTGGACCGTAGTACAGGGCTCGGGTGTGTTCAGCGACGTGAATGATCCGAACGCCACGGTAACGGGCGCGGGCGTCGGCGAGAATATCTATGCGTGGACGGTGGACAACGGCCCCTGTGCCGACCCGGTCACGAACGACCTGGTGAGCATCTTCGTGTTCGACGCGAACAATCCGGTGGCCGATGCGGGTCCCGACCAGGACATCTGCACCCCGGCGGAGTCCGCGACCATGCAGGGCAGCTCGCTGATCTTCCCGGCGCAGGGCACCTGGACGCTGGTGAGCGGAGCGGGCACGTTCGTCGATCCCAATGATCCCCTGGCGGTGGTCACCGGCCTGGCTATCGGCGATAACGTTTTCGCGTGGACGGTTGACAACGGGCCGTGCGCCAACGGCATCACGACGGACGAGGTGACCATCCGGGTCTTCGATATGAACAACGCGAACGCGGATGCCGGTGATGACCAGGAGATCTGCTCCACTGACCCCAACACCGCCCTTGCGGGCAGTGCGGTCAGTTACCCTGCCCAAGGTACCTGGACGCTGATCGACGGCGCGGGCACCATCGCCGATGCGAACGACCCGGCTACGGCCATCACGGAGCTGGCCATAGGCGAGAACATCTTCCAGTGGACGGTGGACAACGGGCCATGCGAGAACGGCACGACCATGGACCAGGTGAGCATCTTCGTGTATGACGAGGACAACGCCCTGGCGGACGCGGGCCCGGACCAGGACCTGTGCACGCCGGAGACCACGGCAACGCTCGCGGGCAGCACCGTCACCTTCCCGGCCGTTGGCACCTGGACGGTGGTATCCGGTGCTGGAGCGGTGGTCAACGTGAACGATCCGGCCTCGTCCATCGTGGACCTCGGCATCGGCGTGAACGTCCTCGTCTGGACGGTATACAACGGTCCTTGCGCCAACGGGCTGACCACGGACACGGTGCGCATCAACGTGTTCGACGCTGAGAACGCCGTGGCGGACGCGGGCCCCGACCAGGATCTCTGCACCCCGGCAAGTTCTGCGCAGCTGGCCGGCAGCGCGGTGACGGTCCCGGCGCAGGGCACCTGGGCGGTGATCCAGGGAACGGGCGCTTTCTCGGATCCCAATGACCCCGCCGCTACAGTTAGCGGCCTCTCGGTGGGCGAGACCATCATCGCGTGGACCGTTGACAACGGCCCCTGCGCCAATGGCATCACCAGTGACACGCTCAGCATCTACCTGTTCGATGATGCCCAACCGGCCGCTGATGCCGGACCGGACCAGGAGCTCTGCACGCCGCAGACCACCACGGTCCTCGCGGGCAGCGCGGTGACCTTCCCCGGCACGGGGACATGGACGATAGTGGACGGCCAGGGTGATATCTCGGACCCAAGCGATCCCAGTACAACGGTAACGAACCTCGGTGTTGGGGAGAACGTGTTCCAGTGGGTGGTTACCAACGGCCCCTGCACGGCGCCCCTGACCACGGACGTGGTGAGCATCTTCGTGTTCGACGCGGAGAACCCCTCGGCCGGGGCAGGGCCTGATCAGCAGATCTGCACGCCGGTGGACTTCACCACCCTTGCGGGCAGCTCGCTCACCTTCCCGGCCACTGGCACATGGACCGTCGTAGGAGGGACGGCCACGATCACCGACCCGAACGATCCGAACACGTCCGTAACGGATATAGGTGTGGGCACGCTGACGCTGGAATGGACGGTGAGCAATGGCCCGTGCGGCACCAGCAACGACCAGATGACCATCGATCTCTTCGATCTGAACTCGCCGCCCGCCTCGGCCGGTCCCGACCAGGAATTCTGCACGCCGAACACGAGCACGGTGCTGGCGGGCAACGCGCCCACGCCGCCCGGCTCCGGTGTGTGGAGCATCGCCCAGGGCGACGCGCAGTTCGATGACGTGTCGAGCCCTTTATCGGCCGTGAGCGGACTGCCGGTGGGCGAGAACATCATGGTGTGGACGCTCGAACAGGGCGTGTGCGGGATCAGCCACGACAGTGTCAGCATCTTCATCTTCGACGCGGAGGCTCCCGGTGCGGACGCCGGTCCCGATATGGAGCAATGCATGCCGATGGACACCACCTTCCTCGCGGGCAATACGCCCGTTGTCCCGGCGCAGGGCACGTGGACCGTGATCGCCGGTTCGGGCGCAGTGGTGAACGTGAACGATCCCACTTCACTGGTCACGGGCCTTTCCATTGGGAATAATACCTTCGTTTGGACGGTGGATAACGGGCCGTGCCCGAACGGCCTGACGGCGGACACCGTGACGGTGGTCCTCTTCAGTGACAGCACTGCCGCGCCGGACGCGGGCCCGGACCTGGAGACCTGCCTGCCACTCACCTTCGCGCAACTGGAGGGCGAAGCGCCTACGCCCCCGGCGAGTGGCACATGGAGCGTGATCGGCGGAACGGGCACCGTGGCCGACCCTTCCGATCCCCATTCGATGATCACCGATCTCGAGGTGGGCATTACGACGCTCGTCTGGACCCTCGACCTGGGCCCGTGCCCGAACAACGGCCTCCTCACGGACACTGTGGATATATACATCTACGACCCTTCGGCGCCACCGGCCGATGCGGGACCCGATCAGCAGCTCTGCACGCCGGAGGACAGCACGGTCATGCAGGCGCTCGTCCCATCCTTCCCGGGTGAGGGCAGCTGGACGCTGGTGAGCGGGAGCGGTACCATTTCCGATAGCCATGACCCCGCCGCGACCGTCACCGGTCTGAGCATCGGCCTGAATGTATTCGACTGGGTGGTGTACAACGGCAATTGCGGGCAGGGGCCGCCCTCGCATGACACGGTGACCATCGCCGTATTCGACGGTGAGGCCCCCTTGGCTGATGCGGGCGCCGACCAGCAGCTGTGCGCGCCAGAGGTGAACACGCAGCTCGCCGCCAACAGCGCGGTCTTCCCGGGTATCGGCAGCTGGTCCATCATCACAACGGGCGGCGTCGTCGCTGATCCCTCGGGTCCGCAGAGCGCGGCGAACAATTTCCCGGTGGGGGACAACGTGCTGGTATGGACGATCGACAACGGCGCTTGCGGCACCAGCACGGACACGCTGCTGATCGCGGTGTTCGATGGCTCGGCGCAACCTGCCGACGCGGGCGCGGACCAGGACATCTGCGTGCCCACGCAGCCGAACGCCGTGACCATGGCCGCCAGCACGCCCGTGTATCCGGCCACCGGTCTGTGGACCATCAACGGCGCGGGAACGATCGCCGACCCTGCGGATCCCAATACCGAGGTAACTGATCTGCAGCCGGGCGTTAGCGTGCTCACATGGACGATCGACAACGGCCCCTGCGGCGCGCCCACGAGCGACGAGGTGCAGGTCGTGGTGCATGACGCCGCCGCACCCGCCGCCGCTGCTGGCCCCGACCTGCAGCTCTGCACCCCTGTAGGCGAGATCGTGATGGTAGGCAACGCGCCGCAGTTCCCGGCCACGGGCACGTGGACCGTGGTGAGTGGTCCGGGTGCGCTCACGGATCCGGCCTCGCCCAACAGCGCCGTCACCGGCCTTGCTTCCGGCGTATCGGTACTGGTGTGGGCCATCGACAACGGCGCGTGCGGCACTACGACGGACACGCTCACGATCACGGTCTTCGACAACACGGCGGCCACCGCGAACGCAGGGGACGATCTCGCGTTCTGCGACGCGGACGGCGTTGACGTGGTGATGCTCGGTTCCGTTCCCGCTCCCCCGGCCACCGGCACCTGGGAACTGGTGAGCGGCAGCGGGACCATCGGCGATCCGGGCAACCCGTTCACCACGGTCATGGGCATCGGCTTCGGCGTGAACGTGTTCCAATGGTCAGTGGAGAACGGCGTGTGCGGATCGAGCACGGACGAGGTGACCATCACGGTGTCCAACAGCAACGAGGCCCCGGCCTACGCGGGCGTTGACCAGGACCAGTGCCATGAGGAGACCATGGCCACCCTGCACGCGCGGCCGCTGACCTCCGGTACCGCGGCCGGTCTGTGGTCATTGCTGGACGGCACGGGCGACCTGAGCAACCCGATGGATACGGTCACGGACGTGGAGAACCTGACGGTGGGCCAGAACATCTTCATCTGGACCGTGACCAACGGCGTGTGCCCGGCCACGGCGGATACCGTGGTGATCACCCTGAACGATTGCGCTACGCTCATCATCCCCGACGCCTTCAGCCCGAACGGCGACGGTGTGAACGATGTCTACGTGATCGACGGCCTGCAGTACTACCCGGACAACAGCCTCCTGGTGTTCAACCGCTGGGGCACGGAGGTGCTGAAGCGCAGCCCTTACAACAACAACTGGGACGGCCGTAGCGAAGCGAAGCTCAATTGGGGCGAAGAACTCCCGGAAAGCACGTACTACTACGTTCTCGACCCCGGCAACGGCGACGAGCCCTACACCGGGTACATCTACCTGAAACGCTAATACACCGGAACGATGAGCGGATCGACCCGGCAACCGAAGCGAACGATGACGCACCGTACCACCAGATGGGCAGGGCTTGTGGCCATGGCGCTCACGCTGACGCTGACCCCCGGCGCGGCGCGTGCGCAGCAGGACCCGCAGTTCACCCAGTACATGTTCAACCAGCTGGCGATCAACCCCGCCTACGCGGGCAGCGCCGAGCGGGTGAGCCTGAAGGCACTGAGCCGCCACCAGTGGGTAGGCTTCGCGGGTGCGCCCACCACCCAGACGCTCACGGTTCACAGCCCTCTCCCCTTCGAGAGCGTGGCCTTGGGCGGCACGATCATGCGCGACCAGCACGGCCCGGTGACACAGTACGGCTTCATGCTCGATGTGGCCTACCGCTTCTTCGTATCACGGAACACCAAGCTGGCCTTCGGCATCAAGGGGGGCATGAACATGTTCCAGGGGCGCTTCGCCGACCTGAGCCCCCTGCAGCAGAATGACCAGGTTTTCCAGCAGAACACGCAGCAGAAGCTGGATCCCCAGTTCGGATTCGGCGTGATGTGGTACGGCGACCGGCACTACCTGGGTATCAGTACGCCCAAGCTGCTCCGCACGGACCTGTTCGATGACGAGGCGTACAGCACGGACACCCTGGGCGGTAACGTATGGCAGGCAGGCCAGCGCGCCCATTGGTTCCTCAGCGGCGGATACGTGTTCGACATGGGACTCTACCACAAGTTCAAGCCCACCTTCATGGTGAAGGCCGTCAACGGCGCGCCCATCAGCTTCGACCTCAGCGCCAATTTCCTGCTGTACGACAAGCTTTGGTTGGGCGCCATGTACCGTCACACGGATGCGGTGGGCGTTCTGGCGCAGTACAATATCACCAACGGATTCAGCATCGGCTACGCGTACGACTACCCCATCACCGTGCTCAACAAGTACTCCGGAGGCACGCATGAGTTCATGCTCGGCTTCGAGTTCGGCAACAAGCTGAAGGGCATCCGTTCACCGCGCTACTTCTGACCCATGATCCCCACGCGATACAGCGCAGCGCTCCGCAAGGCCTTCCCCGGGCGGCCCTTCACCCTGGCCCTCCTGGCCCTGCTCGTCCTCCCGGCGTCCGTCAACGCGCAGAAGCTCAAGCAGCGCATGGCCGAAACGGCGGCGGAGGTGTTCGATTATCCGAAGATGGCCGCCATCTACGAAGACATCACGGCCAACGGCAAGGCCACGTCCGATGACTGGCGCAGGCTCGCGCTGGCCTACCGGCGCATGGGCGATCCGATCAAGGCCGAAGCGAGCTACAAGCAGCTGGCCAACATGGGCCCCATGAGCACCGAGGACCGGTTGGCGTACGCTGACGTGCTGCGCGGCAATGGACATTACAACGAGGCCATCGAGCAGTACAAGGCGGTGCTCGCGGCCGATGCCGGGAACGCCCGGGCGGCGGCCTACCTGCAGCAACCCGACTATTTCGCCCGGCTCATCCGTGGCAACACGCGGAACAGCGTGCGCGTGGTGCCCATCAACAGCCCCGAGGCGGACCTGGGCCTTACGGTGATGGACGACCTGCTCATCTTCAGCAGCGCACGTGGCGAGGGTGCCGGCGGCAGGACGGACTACAACTGGGACGGACAACCCTACCTGAACATGTATACCGCGCTGCTCAAGGGCGCGACGGCGGAGGACCCGCTGGTGCTCCGGAAGGACATCAACCATCGGTATCACGACGGTACAGCCTCCTATGACTCCCTTGCCAAGCGTCTGTATTTCACGCGGGACAACGTGTGGTACGGCACGCTGAGCAAGGCGTCCAACGGCGAACTGAAACTGGCCATTTTCCACAGCGACATCAAGACGGGTGAGTTCAACCAGCCGGAATGGGGTGCGCTCACGCCCTTTGAGCACAACGACAAGGAGTACAATACCGGGCATCCGTGCGTCAGCCCCGAGGGCAGGCGCCTGTACTTCGTCAGCGATCGCTCCGGGGGACAAGGTGGCACTGATATCTGGTACTGCGAGAACATGGGTGGCCAATGGGGCGTGCCGGTGAACATGGGCCCGAAGGTGAACACGCCCGGCAATGAGATGTACCCCTTCATCACCGGCGACAGCGTGCTCTACTTCAGCAGCAATGGGCACCCCGGCCTGGGCGGTTACGACAATTTCCACTGCCGCCTTACTCCTGCGGGACCGGGCGGGGTCATCAACCTCGGCGCCCCACTCAATACGCGCTCCGATGACCGGAACCTCATCATCCTGAAGGACGACAGCACCGGCTTCTTCGTGAGCGACCGTGAAGGCGGGAAGGGAAGCGATGACATTTACGGCTGCACGATCCATCCGCCCATGATGACCATCCGCGGCCGCGTGGTGGACAAGAAGACGCGCGAGCCCATCGACGCCGCAACGCTCGACCTGCGCGACGGGGGCGGCCGCTTCATGGATGAGGCCCGCATAACCATGCTCGGAGACGGCCGCTTCGAGATCGAGGCACCCATCACGAATCCTTATGTGATCTCCGCCACCAAGAACGGCTACCTGCAGAACACGGTGAACATCAACCCGGACACGGACGCCCTGGACGACGTCGTGCTCGCGTTGGAGAAGTATGATTACGGCGCCGAGGGCATCGTGATGAACGGGGAGACCCTCGCTCCGATCGGAGGCGCGAAGGTGGGCCTGTACGACGGGGAGGACAAGCTGCTCTCGGAGGAATTCACCGAGGCCGACGGGCATTATTCCTTCACGCTGGAGCCCGAGAAGGACTACCGGCTCAAGGTGGAGAAGGACGGCTTCTTCAAGCAGACGGCGCGCATCACCACTAAAGGACGGCCGAGCACCATCGTCAAGACCGACTTCAAGCTCTTCCCCCTGGACGTGGGCACGGTGGTGCGACTGGACAACATCTATTACGACCTGGCCAAGTGGGCCATCCGGCCCGACGCGGCGGTGGAGTTGGACAAACTGGTACAGACGCTGAACGACAACCCCACCGTGTCCATCGAACTCAGCTCACACACGGATTGCCGGGGTAAGGACGCGTACAACCTGAGCCTCTCCGAGAAGAGGGCCAGAAGCGCGGTGGACTATCTCATCAAGCAAGGTATCGCCAAGGACAGGCTCACCAGCAAGGGCTACGGCGAAACGAAACCGGTGGAGACCTGCGACTGCGCGAAGTGCAGCGAGGATCAGCATCAGCGCAACAGACGGACGGAATTCAAGGTGCTGGGCAAGTAGGGTTGGGTGTCCCGGCGCTGCCGGGATCTCCTGGGCGCAAGCCGGGAGTTGTCCAGTTGACGAAAGGGAGCACGCGGGCCGAGCGATCGGTCCGCGCGCTTTTTGGCCAGGGGTAGAAGCATTGGAGCGAAGTGCAGGACAGGTGTGCGCTATCGCCAGGCCAATGGCCGCAGTCGCCTCATGTGACCAGGTGTATGTAGCTTGGCGTTTCCGAACCTGGCCCCACTTCCATGTTGTACAACTGCCTGATCACCTCGATCATGGCCCTTCTCATCAGCCATGTGGCCCGTGGCCAGGTCCTCCAGTGGGACCCGGTCCTCGACTGCGGACCCGAGAACTCAGGGGCGCTTCGCCCACGTATCGCGCTGAATGCCGCGGGCGACCCCGTAGTACTATGGTCGCGCTCCTCCGAGCTTGACATGTTCGCAGCCGTGGGCAGCGATGCCGGCTTCGGCCCGGCGGCACAGATCGATCCGGCCGGCGTGGATATTGCGGCCGCCGATTGGCAGGGCCCCGCGATCGATGCGTCGGGCGATACCGTTCTCGTTGTGTTCAAAGCGTTGCCCGAGGAGTCGGCACCCTGTTACTTGGTGCGCAGCACGGACGGAGGCCACAGCTGGGGCGACACGATGCGCGTGGATCCGTACGATGGAATGGTCTCGCGCTTTCCAAGCGTGGCCATCGCGAATGGTGGTTCGGCCGTTGTCGGTTATATGCAGTTCACAACCGGCTATCTGGAACCGCGCCAGGTGGTGTGCGCGATTATGGGCGACACTTTCTTGCCACCAGCGCCGGTGAGTGCGCCCTTCGCGCCGGGGGACGTGTGCGATTGTTGTACGGGGGAAGTGACGGCCGCCGACACACGGGTGCTAGCGCTGTATCGCAACGCGGGTGGTAACATCCGTACCATCTGGGGCGCCACTTCGGCGAATGGTGGTGCGAGTTTCACGATCGGCGGCGAACTGGACGCCAGTAACTGGTCCTTATCGGCTTGTCCGTCCAGCGGGCCTGATGCCTACCTCGCTGGCGACAGCGTGCGCTACGTGTGGATGTCCGGCGCGGAGAACGGCAGCAAAGTGTTCATCGGCAGCGCTCACGCGGCAACGCTTGCCACAGGGCCACAGGCGAACGTACATCCCGGACAGGTATCCTCTTTGCGGCAGAACTTCCCGCGTATCGCTGGTCAAGGTGATACGCTGGGCGTGGTATGGGAACAACTTTACGCAGGACAACGGGAGGTGCTGTTCGCATACAGTGTCACAGGTCCCGGTGGTCTGGGTGTTCCGGACACGGTGAACATGGAACTCGGTGGCGGGCAGGAGACTCCGGACATCGCTTTTGCGGATGGGGTGTTCCACATCGTGTGGAGCGAGCCCTCCTCTGGGCGGGT
>Ga0138256_10000426_pt1 | contig 46430 bp, 43 predicted proteins | sample KNB2016incub_MG_FD_105486 | JGI IMG/M metagenome (GOLD analysis project Ga0138256, IMG submission 105486) | Active sludge microbial communities from wastewater in Klosterneuburg, Austria - KNB2014incub_MG | ecosystem: Engineered > WWTP > Activated sludge > Unclassified | place: Austria... | reverse complement strand
GCTGGTCACGAGAAAATGCCGGCGGTCAAAGGATTGGGCTGGAACAAGGCTGTCGAATTCCGGGTTTGTGCTCATCGCTTGCCTCCATTCAGTTCACTACATTAATACGATGTCGTATTGCTCTATGCAGAGTTATTTTTCCAAATAAATTCAGATAATTGTGTATAAATTTTCCGCCAACAAATCGACCTAGCTACCCTTGTAGCTACCAATAACACGAGTGTTTACATCAAACCCTAAAACACACCGAATAGATTAATCATTTACAGCCTTGGCAGCGGGCCGCCAGAATTCCCAACAAGGTTAACCACAAAATACGCAGAACCACAAGGCAGGATTCTTTCGCCTAAAAGCTGCCGTGCAATTGAGCATCATCGAGATCAAACTTCGCATCATTGAGATTACGGAGAAGCGATTGAGATAAACATGTTCCCAACAGAACTGATCAATTTTGATCAACTACCTGACGCCGCTAATGTAAGCGTTCAGACGGTTGCTGCGCTATATGGCTGTAAGGTACCGACCATATGGGCTAGATTGCGCCGCAAAGAAATCCCTGAGCCACGTCGCTTTGGTGCCCACACTCGGTGGAACGTCGGGCAACTTCGGCAGGCGCTAAAAGGAGATCCTACCTGAGTATCAAATGATAGCAATCAACAATTGTAAGCAATTGCGCCAAAGGAGAAATACCACCTACCTGATGCCGTACCAAGCAATGAAGTGAGACCGGGGCCCCATCTTCCCTTCATCCTGAATTTAAGCAGTAGGCACCAGCTCATCATGGGCTGGTCGCCATATTTTTCATTCAAGAATAAGGAAGCTCCATGTTTACCCAAGTTTCATCACATTTCCCGACGTGGCACCTCGGCCCCAAGCTTGAAGCCCTCGTATACGAAATTCAGCAAGAAACTGGCGCATCAACATCCACCATTGCTACAGCGCTACTCGCTGTCATGTCTCTTGTCTGCCAGGGTCGAATCCGTGTCAAAAAGCGTCGCGGCCTAGTTTCTCCTGCCTCGCTCTGGTTCATCGGCATCCTCGCTTCTGGAGAGCTGAAAACTTCAATCCTGAATCGCTTGCTCAAAGGTGTACAAAAATTCATCGACCAGCAATCCGAAGTTCATGCAAAGCACCTGCAGCAATATGACGCAGAACTTTGCACCTGGAAAGCGGAAGGCAAAGGCATCCTCTGCGCCATTCAAAAAAAATCGGCCGCCCTCGAATCCATCGACGAATTGCAAAAACTTTTTCAGGCTCACGCATCTAGCAAGCCCCAAAAGCCGAAGCGCTTTAAACTCATTCACGAAAAGATGAGTCCTGAGGCATTACACAAAAATCTTAGTGAATGCTTCCCGACAACTAGCCTCATTTCCGACGAAGCCGATCGTGCATTTAAAAGCCGCGCCATGTCTGACATGGCAACGCTGAATAAAGCTTATGATGGCTCGGATCTGGTCTCCGATTTAAGCACCGAAGGCGAATTGATAGCGCGCGATCCGTGCCTAACACTTGCGCTGTTTGCTCAGCCGGACTTGCTTACTGCCTTTCTGGATGGCAAAGGGGAGTTCGCACGCGCCATCGGCTTTCTGGCACGCTGCTTCGTGGTTGTCCCACCCGAAACTACAGGGTATCGCTCTGTGATCCACTCTAAGTCTGCATCAGAAGAAGTGCTAAATGCTTTCTTTGATCGATGCCATGAGATTCTGTGTAGCCATATCAGCAGCGATCCAACTGAGATGCAACCGAAAATCGAATTGCACTTTGCTGACGATGCACAAGTGCGCTGGGAGTCAGTGTTCGACAACATTCAAGTCATGATGCGCCCTGGGGGTTTGCTTCATAACGACAAAGACTTCGGTGCGAAACTGGCAGACAAAATGGCCCGCCTAGCTGCTTTGCTCCATTTTTTTGAAGGTGCAGAAGGAGCGATTTCTCTTCAGACGCTAGAGCGCGCGATCTCGATTGCCCAGTGGTATGCCTACGAATTCGTCAAATACTTCGCGAAACCCTTAGAGTTGCCTCAAGAGCAACAAGATAGCAATCGCCTGCTTTACTGGTTTGCCAACCATATCCGGACGGGTGGAGCATTTGTGATAAAAAAGATTGAGATTCGGCAATCCGGCCCAAACCAAGTTCGGAACATCATGCGCCTGAATACTGCATTGCGTCTGTTGTGGTCGATGGGTTGCTTGTGTGAAGGCAAAATCGAGGGTGAAAAGGGCGTTTTCATCTTCTTGAACCAACAGTATTTCACGCCTGGCCAGGTGCAATTCCTCTGCTCTCAGCCCCCGCAATAAATAAGACTCTCATCAAACCCTGCTATTTGTTGCTAATTCACGGAATAGCATGGGTTTGATCAAGATTATTTTTTACTCTCTCGCGAAACCGCTCTATCAACCTAACGCACTCGGGGAAAGAGCGGTTTCCACGAGGCATCATTATCACTCGCATCCCCACGGTATTTTCTTACCGCGATACCAGATAACTATGAGGTGCAAGCAAGCATAAAAACCAGGGATAACGGAAAGTTCGATGTCAGCTATCGATTCTCTCCCTGGATTTCTGGCTTGCCCTAATTTAGGTGCGTACTTCTTATTAGATTAATTAATCAACTATTATATTTGGATTAACCATGACTATCAACAACCAATCAATATCCAACCTATCGGAATCAATCATTCCGTTCCATGAGTCCAACGAGACTCATAACATGGAATCAGCAAATGCCATATCCACCATTTCGGATCTACCTCCACCGGATAGCTACCGGAGTATGCGAGAACCTCTGTGGGATATCCATGAGTTTGTTCGTCTGGTACTGAGCAAGGAAGCACCAGGCTTCCGCATCACCGTGAAGAAGAACGGTGAGAAGCGTTTTGAGCCACTGGCGTTAGGGGAAAGGTTCTATCCCTTGATGAACAACTACATGGCTCGCATACCCCTACCCTGCCAGCCTGCCGGGTTTGTCGGTCTGTTCCTGGATTGCTGCATTGAGTTACAACTGTTCTACAACCCGTTTGGTATAGCGGGGGACTACCACCGTCCTGGAATCGATGGTGCAGACGTCAACGGGGCTGAACTCTTCAATGCATTGCTGGAACTGATCCGTAAGCGTGCTCAGCGCGATAGGCGGTGTAAGGACTATCTGAATTTTGCCGAAGACTACGATCTCAATGAACAGGAGAGCGTGGTCGCGTACTTCGATGATTTGTTCATGGATTACTCAAAGATCTTGGTAGTCCGTATCGATCTCGGCTACCAGGCCGAGGAGGCAGACAAAATCAGCTTTGAACGTGCCCATCGTGACATTCAGCGTTTCATCAACTACCGGCAGTGGCATGCCTGCTTTAGGCATTGCATCGGTCATGTGGTTGGCCGTGAACGGGGTACAAGTTCAACCAAGGAGAACGGTGGCAATGGGCGTGGCTATCATTTTCACTGCTTCATTCTGTTCAATGGGCAGAAGGTCAAAAATGACGTCGAACTAGCCAAGCAAATCATCGATTATTGGCAAAATCGAATCGTTAATTCCCGCCGTACGCCAGGAGATGAGCGCATCAAGACCTGGTTTTGCAACTGCAATGCGGGGAGCTATCGGTACAACGGCATCGGCATGGTGCAGCACTCGGATGAGTTGAAGCGATGGAACATGATCTCTGCATTGATCTATCTGACGAAGCGTTCTCAGGCCTTGGGTGACGATGTACCGCCAGGCATGAGATCGTTGACCAAGGGGCAACACAAGCCCCGCGCATTGGAAACCCGCGGCCGCCCTCGCCTGATCACGATCCAGGGTGAAAAGGTCTCTATACAGCGCGGTATGCCTCCGTCTGGTAATTATTTACAGCCAGGCAACATGCTTTGAAGAAACCGTGACCTCTTAAGGAAACTCACCATGCACGCACATTCCTCCCTCATTGCCAACCGAGACAATCCTGCCGCGGTTCTCCACAAGACAATTCAATGGATCAGCCAAACAGGATCACAATTTCTGGTCTCGTCGAGTTGTAAAAATCCGATTGTGATGACTTACCAAAGCCTGAGAAATACCAATTTCTGTGCCCTGATTCACCTTTCCCGAGAAGAGAACATTCTTTGCTTCACGGTATCGAATGGTCTCGCCATCCCGCCTTGCAAGCTTCCCCTCGTCCTCGATTTTCTGGATGCCATCAATCAGCATTCGCCATACAAGCTTGAGTTCGACCACAAGGACAGCGCCATATGGACAAGCCTGTTTATTAAACTGACCGATGAAGAGTTGCAGGACGCCGATATCGAGGATCCGTTTAACTTTGCCTGCAAGATGATTGATGACAGTACGGTACCGCTCCTCACCATGATCTACGGCAACAATTCATTGCAGGATGCGATTTCTGCTTACGACAAGGCCTTGGCGATTTCACCGACTGCCTGGCGTGCTTCAATCGAACCTTGGCCAAGCAAACGAAAAGCAATCGAAATGTGCCATTAACGCCACTTTGCACTACGGGAGGGTATTACCTCCCGTTTGTTTGCACAACGGTACAGCCGAACTTCATTTGTTGCTTGCAGCATTGAGCAATCTGAACTTTTCAGAAACGGATTCTTACCAACGGCACATCGGAATTACGATGACATCAAGTTACAGCAGATCACCAGTGATATCTACCATCTGTCCGTATCTCGGCCATAACGGCCATTCGCTCACTCGGCGCCCACAGGCGGCCAAGGTTGCTTAGCTGCCACTCGGCTCAGATTTGCGTTGAGCGACCGCTTCCTGTTCGGTGGCGCTACCGGGTGGCCGATGCGGTCATCGCATTATCGGTGTCCGGTCCCTCGGGCTGGGGGCACCTGAGTGCTTTTCCCCACGTGCCTGTAACGAATTGATACGATGTCTCAAAAGCGAAAATGCAAACAACAAGGGGGCCTAAAAATGAATGTCGACAGCATCATCGACGTCGGAGAATTTCTTGCCGCGCAGGGGTTGCTAAGCCCAACGCTGGAGGTCTTACAGGCCACCGAGAAGAGCTATCGCGCGTTGCTGTTTCAACCGTCGGGTCCGTTCATCGGCAACACGACGCGAATCGGCCCGGCTGACTTGGAATTTGCGGACCGGCAAGCGTCCGCGCTGCTTGAGATGGCGACCAAGCAGGGCCACCATCTCGTCGTCACGCCCGAATACTACCTCCCCATCAAGACGCTCCTTGAGTGCGTACGGGGAGACAACTTCCCTGCTGCTGATGCAATTTGGGTGCTTGGCTGCGAGAGCATGACGCCCGCGCAGCTGGCCGAGTTCAAGGCCAAAGCAGAGAGCACTGGGAAGTGCCGGGTGTTCCATGAGATAGACGATGCGGCTCCCGCACAGGGCATCTACTACGACCCAGTGGCGTACTGCTTTCTGTCTAAGGACAAGGAAACCGGAGAAGAACGGCGCGTTGTTCTCATCCAGTTCAAGACCATTTCATCCAAAGACGACCAGTACTTCGAGAACGGTGTCCTTCGCACGGGAAAGCTAATCTATCAGTTTCACGGGCCCCAGAAGCGCCTCTCGCTCGCTTCCATCATCTGCTCTGACGCCTTCAACATCACGGGTAACAGCGACGTCCTGCTGCAGCTCACTGAGGATGCGACGCTTCTCCACATCCAGCTGAACCCAAAGCCGCATAACGTCGAATACCTGAGGTACCGGGTGGACACCTTCCGTCGTCACGAGCGGACGAGCAACTGCGACATCGTGTGCCTCAACTGGGCCGAGAACATCATCTTCCTTGAGCAGGAAGGCGGTAAGGAACACAAGTGGAACAACGAAGCTGGTTCGGCGTGGTACCTGCCGCATGACCGAGCTTCCTCAGACGATGCCCTGGTGGAACAGAACGAACGCAACGGCCTTTACTACTCGTGGCATCGGCGCAAGAGGCATGTCCTCCACTTCCACAACGCGCCGGCGGTCTTCGAGTTCAGTGTTCCAAAGGTGGAGCACACGGGTCTGCAGCTCCACGCTGTTTCCACCGGCCCCAAGCTCGAGTGCCGCTACGTCTGGGATGACGCAGGTGGCTGGGTAGCCTCGGCCGCATGCGCAGATACCGGACTCACGCAGCTGTTCGCGTGCGATGCGAAGGTTGCTACGGCTTTCACCACCCTGTCCAAGGACGACAGCCGCCTTCGAATTGAGCGGGCCGTCGCCATCTCCTGCGGTCTGATCTCGGGGGCGGACGACTGGTATGCCGCCAGCACTTTGGCATCTCTCAGCATGAGTGATGACGAGGTCACCAAGCGGCTCACGGTGCGCTTAGAGCGCAACGAGGAGTCAGATACCGACAGGCATGGGCAGCTGCAGAGCGTGTCTGCCTTGCATGAGATTTTGGCAACCAAGCCACTTCCTATCCAAATACGCAACCTGAGCGGCGGAGGTGCATCCATTTACTGGACCAAGAAGTCCCCGCATACGAACGTCATCAAGGCCGGCGTTGAGCCAGCGCACGTCGCGTTCCTCGGTTTCCAACCGAAGAGGAGGCGAATCGAGGATGCCTGCGACGCCGCATACGGATTGCTACACCGCGAGAACGAGCCTGGACGTTGGCATCGTGTCGCGGTCTGCTACTTGACGGTGGACGGCCCCGTGTTCGAAAAAATCAAACAGCTGACTCACATTGCCGACGATGGCAAGAGTCCCACCTCTATTGCCCGGGCATGACTATGCAAGTACTCGAAACTGCACGACAGAAGGTTGCACAACTGCTGGGAGGCATTGAAGACGTCGAGGAGGCGGTCGTCCGTGGCGAACGGCTGCATGACGGCAAGTGCTTCGCGGTTGCCTATGTCGACTTTGCGGATGACGTCGTTGGCCGCGCGCGGGACCTGCATGAGTTCCAAGAGCGCATCTTGGGCGAGGATCACTTCAACTCGCCCGGCGACCTCCGGTGGAACAAATACATATACATCGTCGCGGGCCCAAAGTCGGTTGGGCAGCCCGAGTTCCAGCGCGCTAAGACGGTCATCGAAGCTGACGAGGACTTCGCCAGAAAGCGGGTCGTGTCTGAGGACGAGCTTGCCTCCGTGCTTGGGGCAGCTCAATACTTCACTCCCAGTGCGGATTCGCAGGAATTCGACATCGTCGGGGAGTGGGGCAAGCTCCTCGCTGAATCGCACATTGATGGCATCCTCGACCGCCCTGCGCGAACGGAGATGGTGGAACGAATCAGTTCCCGTCAAGCTGAGCGCGCGCCAGCGCCGAAGAAGGAGCTCAGCCTGCATGAATCTGACAAGCACCTACATGAGAAATGGCTTTCGAGCCTGAGGGTTGAAAGCTTTCGCCCCGTGCATGACGGCAAACCTCCCTTTGACTTCGGCCAGGTAACGCTCATCACCGGACCAAACGGAACCGGGAAAACCTCGCTTCTTGAGGCCATCGAATTCTTTTACTGCGGCCAAAACCGGCGCGCGCGCACCGGCACGGCAAAGGTGTCCGGCAAACTCCGGGGTAGTGACAAAGAACTTCTGGCGACGACCGTACCCTCCCGGCTCCGAGCGAGGTGTTTGCATTGGTACAACCGGGAGGAGAAAAACTCAGCAGGGCTATTGAATGGCTTCGGCAGGTACAACTTTCTAGACACCGATGCTGCATTCCGCGTGGCTGCCGACCTGAACCCTCAAGAGCTACCTGAGGACCTCAGCCGGTTGATTGTTGGCTCGGATGCGTCGCAGGTTTGGTCTTACGTCGACAAGCTGGCGCCTGAAGTTCAGACAGCAGCCGAGCGTGCGCTTTTCAACGTTCAAGACGCGCAGAAAGCGTTCGAAGACCTGCAGACGAAACTCAAAGAGTTGCAAGAACGTCCATCGGATGCCAAGGCGCTTAGCGAAGCGTTTCGGGCAAGCCTTCCGCTGATTGGTTATCGAGGCGTACTGCCGACGGCACCGTTCGTTTTGGCGGATGAGGCGAAACCAATACAAGCGGCATATTCCGCTTTGCAAGTATTGCTTGCGGCGGGACCCGCGTGCACGACGCTAGCATCCCTTGGGGCGCGGAGCCGTGCCATCGATGACGCGCGCAGGACAGTTGAGCCGCTCGATACCCAAGCAAAGGCCTTCGATACGCAAATTGCGGAGATAGAGAGTCAGGCTGGCAACTTTGACGCCTGGGCAAAACTCCTAGTTCGTTGGGCCGAGTATGTTCGAGTCCGATACGCACACGTTCGTGACGAATACCTTCGCTGTCGTAATTTGGTAACTGCCGCCGGCACAAAGATCGGCGCTTTTGCAAACTTCGAAGTGCCAACGGTGGACCAGGCATACAAATCCGTCCGCTTGGCAGACGCACTTAATGGTGCGATTCAGAGCATTCAATCGGCTTCAAGCGCGGTCACCTCTCTCGAACAATTGAGCGCTTCGTTTGGCCAAGCAGCGGCTGCACGAGCCCGGACCGCTCAAGAGCTCAAAACCGCCGTACTGGCTGCCTTGAAAGGCGGAGCACCTGCGACTACTTGCCCAGTCTGCAAAACAGTTCATGGTGAAGCAGCGTTGGCAGCGCACATTGAGCGAATCACCTCTGAATTGGCACATCCAACCGAGTTGACGGAACTATCGGGAAAACTCAGCGCTGCACGAGAGGGGTATAAGCAATGGCTGGCTTGGAAGGCGTTTCTGGAGCAACTTCAGCAGGTTGCTCTTCAGTTGTCACTGCCGTCCTCTCAAACTTGCAACGAAATTGTGGAAGCTTTCTCCCAAGCTCGCCGCGACTTCGAAGAAGCAAAGGCGAATCTGCAATCCGCATCCGAGGCCTTGAGCAGACTGCATCAAGCCGAAATGTCGGACAAAGAGCATGATGTCTTACTCTCGTCAGTAATTACTGTCCCAACGTTGACCCAGAATCCATACGATGTTGCCGCTGTAGAAGCTCAAAGCAACACGTATCTGAGTTCGGCAGCGCAAACACGTGAACAAATCCCCCCGCTTCGTGTGCAAAGCGAGTTGCTGTTGGAGCGTATTACTCAGCATATGGCACCACTATTCGATGGCGGCTGGCGCACCCGAACGTCGACGTCAGCAGGTTTGGCGGCATTTTCCCAGCTGCAGCAAGAGACGCTTGCACTTGAAAGACAGCGCGATGAACTGCTTCATTACTTTGACGTCGGTAACGAGACAAAACTATCGGATGTCGAAGCAACATTTGCTGGCACACTTAGAGCGCTGACCGAGGCAGTTGGGGCCGCAACCCGCGAGCAAACAGCGTCGGCAGATATCTCTCGACTTCAGAGCGACATTAAAAACCAGGGGGAATTTACTCGCGAGCTTCTGATGCGGAGTTTAAATCTCCAGGCTGCCTCGATGGCGTTGAGCAAGTTGCGCTCAGAGCTCTCGCTGGAAAGTGCAACAGCAAAGTCTCTGAACGCCATTAGGCAAGAGATAAACGATGCATTCGTTCGAATACACTCGCCAAGTGAGTACGAGTACGTGGGCAGCAACGGTGTACTACTCCGGTCTAAGGAAGACCAAGAGGATTGGTCGCTCGATAAGGTAAGTACTGGCCAGCGCGCTGCGTTTGCACTTTCAGTATTTCTGGCAGTGAATCGGTCGGCCGCAAAAGCTCCGCCTGTCATATTGATTGACGACCCGGTGGCTCATATCGACGACCTAAACGCGCTTTCGTTCCTTGATTACCTGCGTGACCTCGCCGTAACGTCGAAGAAACAAGTGTTTTTCGCGACGGCGGATGCAAGAGTTGCCTCGCTGTTTGCCCGCAAATTCAGTTTCCTAGGCGACGACTTCAAGCGAATCGACTTGGTGCGCGACGTCCAAGTGGGGGCTCCTTGCTGAGGTATGAGTTTCCGGATGGCCGCGACCATGTTAGCGAGGGCTGCAGGCGGGCTTGGGGTGACGTTCACGCATAGGCCCAAAGCCTCCAACCCTCAGGGTAATGGCTCGCATGGTCAGCCGGATAGCCGCCGTTCGCCACTGACCGTTTGTGGCTGGTAACGGCCACTCTAGACCGCCGTCATCAGCGTCCGCTTAGGCCGACGATCTGTCTTAGAACAGCCAGCATTTATCGCTGCGGTAATTTGTTTCTTGCCGTTTAGTTCTCGATTGGGCGAACGCTAGCGCCCTGATACTCGGCTAGGTCATGCTGACCTCGGCACTGAAGGCTAGAATTGCCAAATGAACAAGATACTCGCCGCCATCGCCTTCGCCGCCAACAAACATCGCAACCAGCGCCGCAAGGACGCGGCGGCCTCGCCCTACATCAACCATCCCATCGCCTTGGCCAATGTTCTGGCCAACGAGGCGGGGATCGACGATGAGCGGGTGCTGATTGCTGCCATCCTGCACGATACCGTTGAGGATACCGAGACCACAGCACAGGAACTGGTCCGGTTTTTCGGTCAGGAGATCGCCGATATCGTTCTCGAAGTCACCGACGACAAATCACTCCTCAAGGCAGAAAGAAAACAACAGCAAATAGACCATGCTCCGACCATTAGTCGACGAGCCAAGCTGGTCAAACTGGCCGACAAGATCTGCAATCTGCGCGACATCGCCAACTCGCCTCCGGCCGGTTGGTCCTTGCGCCGCAAGCAGGAATACTTCGACTGGGCCAAAGCAGTTATTGACGGATTACGCGGCGTCCATCCGTCCCTGGAGTTCCTATTCGACACTGCCTACAAGGCCCGTCCGACCAAGACACCGGAAGCCTGACCATGCACATTCCCATTGATTCCTTAGATTCAGCTTCTGAACGGGAGCTCCATGGCAGGCTGAGTGCCCAATCCACCCAATTGCAGGATATCGTAGCGCCACAGGATTGATTCAGTGATCAGGCGGGCAAGAGAACAGAATACATGTGCAATCGCTATGTAGCTCCAGATGAAGCCGCCCTTGAGCGTGCCTGGCACATTGGCCGGCACAACCAGCCGAAATGGGCAGCCGAAGTATATCCGCGCGCTCTCGAACCTTTCCTGCGCGCCAATGCAAATGCACCGCGAGAATTGGTTGTCGGCGTCTGGGGATTGATTCCCGCCTGGGCCAAGACTTCCAAACTGACCTATGCAACCAACAATGCCCGTTCTGAGGAACTGAGCGACAAGCCGACCTTCCGGGATGCCTGGAAAAAAGGTCAAAGGTGCATCATTCCAGCGATGTCCTTTGACGAGCCCAATTGGGAATCGGGTCGCAACGTTTGGTGGCGCTTTTGCCGTGCCGATGAACAGCCCTGGGGCCTGGCTGGCCTGTGGAACACATGGATCGACCGGACGACTGGGGAAATCGTCGAGAGCTACACCATGCTGACCGTGAACGCCGATGCGCATCCGCTCATGTCGCGCATGCACAAACCCGACCCAAAGCAGCCACCCGATCAGCAGGACAAGCGCAGTGTCGTGGCAATTGAGCAAGCCGATGCGGACCAGTGGTTACAGGGCAGCATCGACGAGATAAAGCCCTTGCTCCATGCCCCAGCCATGGAGTTTATCGAGGGCGGACCGATATAGGCCGGTAACTCAGGCGAGCAAGCCTATTGAGCCGGACAACTTGGGATAGCATTGCAACCATCCCAAAAACATATTTCCCTCATGAAACGCTGTGCTGTCATCCTGCTTGGCCTGCTCCTATCACCAATAGCCATGGCGCAATACCGTTGTGTTGAAAACGGCAAAACCCTCTTTACCGACAAGCCATGTGCCAGTGGTGACGCACCAAGCTCACTGCAAGGAAATAGCCCCAAGGTCATCGGTGATTCAGCCAACAGCGCATATTCAACGAGCTCCGGCGACTGGCGTGGGCAGGTTCAGTATCAAGCAACGTACCAGGGGCAGCCACTTTCAGACGCTCATGCCGTCGTTCAGACAACAGTCTCCATCGATCCACACGGAAAGATCCTCGGTTCGTCGCCCGAGAATGGTTGCCAGATGAAAGGCATTGCCAGCCCTAACACGATGCCAACCATCCTGAATCTGGACATTACGCTGTCTGGCTGTGCCTTCAAAAAACTGAATCGCCGCTTGACCGGGACGCTAGCGTTATACCCAGCAGAAAAGCGCGCCCAATTCTGGATCTATGCCCATCCGGTTGATTTGTTCAATCCGGGCTGGAGTTACGATATCAAAGGCACGATGCGGCGATGAAGTGGCTTCCAGATACGCACTGTTGCCCATACTTTCTTGTGCCATTCGCGAAAACAGCATGTCCCTAAAATCATTCATCAAGGGTTGGGTTGGTGAAGCTGTGGGCGCAGTCGCTCAGAAATTACTGCTCGACTCGAAAGTCTACGTCTCCCTGAACAACATTACGCTGCAGTCCGAGCATGGCACGACGCAGATTGATCACATAATCGTCTCGAAGTACGGCATCTTCGTCATCGAGGCCAAGAACATGGATGGCTGGATTTTCGGGGATGTGCAGAGTGCGCAATGGACACAAAGTCTGTTCGGCAAGAAATACCGGTTTCAGAACCCGCTTCACCAGAATTATCGCCATACCAAAGCCCTTCAGGCGTTTCTTGGCGTAGACGAATCCAAGCTGATCTCACTGGTGATGTTCTGGGGCGAATGTGAATTCAAGACCCCAATGCCCGATAACGTTCGATCCACCGGCTATACCGGCTTTATCAAGAAGCACACTGCCGTTCTGTTGACCGATGCCCAGGTTCAGCAATTCGCCGAGGCCATCCAGACTGGAAAAATGCCCAAGGGTATCGTGAAGTCCTTCGAAACAAGGGCCGTGCACCTGGCCTCATTGAAAGATAGGCATGACAGCACCATTACCTGCCCCAAATGTGCAAATGCGCTGATTTTGCGAACAGTGAAATCGGGAGCCAATGCAGGGTCGCGGTTCTACGGTTGTGGCACCTTTCCGAAATGCCGATTTACGAGGCCCACGGATTGAAAGCGCTTGGGACACTCTTACTTGGCCTGACAGACAGAGGAGCCTGATCTGTCAGACAAGCATTTACAATAGCTTCCCCCGCTTTGCGCGTATATCACTGAACGTCAAGCAGTACGCGAACGGGCAAAACCCACACAGGCAAGATGCACCATGAATGCAGTAGAAATTGAAGAAGCCATATCGGATCTGGCCCTTCAGCCCGTCGATGCGGCTGAGTTCCCGTTTGCCTTTCTGGCCGCATTCGGACACAAGGACACTGCCCTAAAACGCCTACGTGCTGGCAATAACAATACTTCGGATATACCTGGTGGCGTTCTCCTGCGCTCCAATATTCATATCGCCGTCTGCGGCGCTGACACTGTTAGCGAAACCCTCAAGACGTTACGCGCCAGCCCAGCTACCGCAAAAGCTAAAGCCAAGTTCATCTTAGCTACTGACGGGCAGACCCTTGAGGCAGAAGATCTGGCAGGTGGCGAAACCATTGCTTGCGCCTATCAGGACTTTTCCAACCACTTCGGCTTTTTCCTGCCACTCGCAGGAATCTCCACCATCAAGGAGATCAAGGACAACCCCGTCGACGTGCGGGCTACAGGCCGCCTTAACAAGTTGTACGTCGAATTGCTACGCGAAAACCCGGACTGGGCCACGGACGAGCGTCGCGCCGACATGAATCACTTCATGGCAAGGCTGGTGTTTTGTTTCTTTGCTGAAGACACAGACATCTTCAACGGCAGCGGTCTGTTTACCCACACCGTAGAGCAAATGAGCGAGCGCGACGGTTCCAATACCCATGAGGTGCTGTCCGAAATCTTCCGCGCCATGAACATCAAGGCTGCAGATCGCAACCATGTCCAACACCGCTTGCCAAACTGGGCCAATGGCTTTCCCTATGTGAATGGTGGCCTGTTTTCCGGAAGTACGGAGGTGCCGCGCTTCACCCGTATGGCACGTACCTACCTGCTGCATACAGGTGGCCTGAATTGGAAACAGATCAACCCAGACATCTTTGGCAGCATGATCCAGGCCGTAGCTGATGACGAAGAGCGCGGCGCATTGGGCATGCACTACACCAGCGTGCCCAACATTCTGAAGGTACTTAACCCACTGTTCCTGGACGACCTGCGCGCACAGTTGGCCGAAGCCGGTGACAACGACCGCAAGCTACTGAACCTGCGTAAGCGCATGGCGCGAATCCGCGTATTTGACCCAGCCTGCGGCTCCGGCAACTTCCTAGTCATTGCCTACAAGCAAATGCGCGAAATTGAGGCCGAAATCAACCGCCGTCGAGACGAACCTCATCTCGGTAGCGAAATTCCGCTCACTAATTTCCGGGGTATCGAGTTACGCGACTTCCCGGCAGAGATTGCGCGCTTAGCTCTCATCATTGCCGAGTTCCAGTGCGATGTTCTGTATCGTGGCCAGAAGGATGCCTTGGCGGAGTTTCTGCCACTGGATACGCAGAACTGGATCGTCTGTGGAAATGCTTTGCGACTGGATTGGTTGAGTATTTGCCCACATACAGGAACAGGGGTGAAGGTGCTCGCCGATGACTTGTTCGGCACTCCGCTCAATCAGACGGAAATCGACTTCGAGAACGAAGGCGGAGAGAACTACCTTTGTGCTAATCCTCCGTATCAAGGGAGCGTGAACCAGACAGCAGAACAAAAAGAGGATATGGCCAGAATATTCGCGCCGCTCCTCAAGACCTACAAAGATTTAGATTACGTTGCAGCCTTCGTCCTCAAGGCTGCTCAGTTCAATAGGCAATCGGGCTCATCGAGTGCTTTTGTGACGACCAATTCGGTTACCCAAGGCGAACAAGTTGGGATGCTGTGGCCGCTCATCTTTCAAGAGAAAAACTTCATCCATTTCGCACATACGTCGTTTCTTTGGAGCAATCTCGCAAGCAACAAGGCTGCGGTCACTTGTGTCATTCTTGGCCTGTCCACGAAGCCAAGCGGCGATAGAAAACTGATTGACGAAGAAATGGTACGAAGCGTGCCAAATATCAGCCCTTACCTCGTTGCAACTGATACTGTAATCGTCACGAAGAGGTCGCGAGCACTATCGGATATTGGGCACATGCAGTCAGGGAATAAGCCTACTGATGGTGGAGCTTTGGTGCTTACCACCGAGGAGAAAATCCAGATATTAGCGGCAACCCCGGCTGCTTCACGCTTTATCAAGCGCTACGTTGGTTCACGAGAATTAATTAATGGAGGCGACCGCTGGTGTATCTGGGTCGAAGACTCAGAACTCGAAGATGCCAATAGAATTTATGAGCTTCGCGATCGCTTCGAAAGGGTTCGACAGCTGCGGTTGAGTAGTGATGGAACGCAGGCCAACGATAACGCCAACACCCCTCATCGCTTCGTATTTGCGCCACATAACGGCTACAGCGCGGTTGCAGTCCCGAATGCATCCTCCGAACGAAGGCCATACTTGCCTTGCGAAATCACGGATTACTCCACTGTCGTCTCAAACCTAGCTTCTGTAATTTACAACGCTCCCCTCTGGAGCATCGCGTTAATTGCCTCTCGGCTACACCTTGTATGGGTAGGAACGGTTTGCGGCAAGCTAAAAACAGACTTCCGTTATTCCAACACCCTAGGCTGGAACACTTTCCCTGTGCCGATGCTGACCGAGCAGAACAAGACTGATCTGACCGCCTGCGCGGAAGGTATCCTGCTGGCCCGCGAAGTGCATTTCCCCGCCACCATCGCTGACCTTTATGACCCAGACCACATGCCGGAGAACTTGCGCTACGCCCACGAGCGTAACGATGAAGTACTAGAGCGTATCTATATTGGGCGCCGTTTCAAGAACGACACTGAGCGGCTGGGAAAACTGTTTGAGCTTTACACAAAAATGACGGCGGCAGCAGCCAAAGCCAAACCTGCAGCGAAAGCGACAAGGGGAAAGAAAGCATGAGCGAGCCAACCAACAACCCGACCAATGCCTACACCGTGCCATCGGTTTCCATCACCACGGCACGTACCGGTGCATCCAGCAAATCCAACGCACTGGGGATGCGCGCCATGCAGGAGCGTGCCTACGCCAAGCGCGGTGAACAGTACCTGCTGATCAAGTCACCACCAGCATCGGGTAAATCACGCGCGCTCATGTTCATCGCGCTGGACAAGCTCAACAACCAAGGCTTGCAGCAGGCCATCATCGTGGTGCCTGAGCGCTCTATTGGTGGCAGCTTTGCCGATGAGCCTCTAAGCCAATATGGTTTCTTTTGGGATTGGCGGGTGGCCCCACAGTGGAACCTGTGCAACGCCCCGGGCGTGGACGAACCACGCGTGGCCAAATCCAAGGTCGACGCGGTGAGCAAGTTTTTAGCAGGCGCCGACAAGGTATTGGTTTGTACCCATGCCACCTTCCGGTTTGCTGTGGAAGAGCTCGGCATCCAAGCTTTCGATAATCGTCTGATCGCCGTCGACGAGTTCCATCATGTCTCCAGTAATCCTGACAACAAGCTGGGTAGCCAGTTGGGCGCATTCATCGCCCGCGACAAGGTGCATCTGGTAGCCATGACAGGCTCTTACTTCCGTGGCGATAGCGAGGCCGTGTTGGGGCCAGCAGATGAAGCCAGGTTTGAAACGGTCACCTACACCTACTATGAGCAGCTCAACGGCTACCAATGGCTCAAATCCTTGGATATCGGCTACTTCTTCTATACAGGCCCTTACGTCGATGCCGTCACCAAGGTGCTGGACCCAGCACTGAAAACCATCGTCCATATTCCCAACGTGAATGCTCGCGAAAGCCTCAAAGACAAGGAACGCGAGGTAAACGAAATCATGCACGGCTTGGGTGATTGGAAAGGAATTGACCCGGCTACCGGCTTCCATCTGGTCAAGGCCCATGATGGCCGCACCCTGAAAGTTGCTGACTTGGTCGATGACAGCGATCCGGCCAAGCGCTCAAAAGTACTCACTGCACTGAAAGACCCGGCCCAAAAAGACAATCGGGACAGCGTCGATGTCATCATTGCACTGGGTATGGCAAAGGAAGGTTTTGACTGGATCTGGTGCGAACATGCGCTGACCATTGGCTACCGTAGTAGCCTGACCGAAATCGTCCAAATCATTGGCCGCGCAACCCGTGATGCCAAGGGCAAGGAGCGATCGCGCTTCACCAACCTGATTGCCGAACCTGCAGCCGAACAAGCCGCCGTGGCCGAGGCGGTGAACGACATGCTCAAGGCTATTTCTGCGAGCCTGTTGATGGAGCAGGTGCTGGCACCGCGCTATGAGTTCACCCCCAAAGACGCCGGCAAGAAGGAAGGCTTTGATTACGGTGAGGAAGGCTACAAAGAAGGTGGCCACAACATCGGGGTGAACAAGGATACCGGCCAGATTCACGTGGAGATCAACGGGTTGGTAACACCGCAAAGCCCAGAGGCCACCCGCATTTGCAAGGAAGACTTGAACGAAGTCGTCACCAGTTTCTTGCAGGACAAAACCGTGCTGGAGCGCGGTTTGTTCGACAAGGAAAATACCCTGCCCGAAGAGCTGACCCAGTTGCGCATGGGCAAGATCGTGCGCGAGCGTTATCCAGAATTGAGCGAGGTCGACCAAGAAGCTATTCGCCAACACGCAATCGCTGCCATGAACATCACGCAGCAGGCTAAGCTGGCCTTGGCCCTTGCCGATGCAAATGGCGATGGCGCGATGCAAGGCAGTACGGCATTGATCGATGGAGTGCGCAAGTTCGTTAATGTGCGCGACCTGGACATTGACTTGATCGACCGGATTAACCCCTTCGATGCTGCCTATGCGGTGCTCGCGAAAGCGATGGATGAGAAATCCCTACGCCAGGTGCAGGCCAGTATTGCCGCCAAGAAGGTGAGCATTCCCGAAGACGAAGCGCGTGACCTGGCAAAACGAGCTTTGCAGTTTAAGAACGAGCGCGGCCGGGTTCCTGACATCAACTCTGCCGATGCTTGGGAAAAGCGCATGGCCGAAGGTGTTGCCGCGCTGGCACGTTATCGAGCACAAAGCAAGGCAGCACAGACACAGGGAGCATTCAGCAATGGCTGAGATGACCGATGACGAACTGCTGGATGCACTGGGCGTAGAAGTTGCCCCGCTCAAAGCCTCCAGCCGAACCTCGCGCGAGGAACGGATCATCGCCGGCTTCGAGGACATTCTGCGCTTCCATCAAACCCACGGCCGCGCACCAATGCACGGTGAGGATCGTGACATTTTCGAGCGCCTGTACGCTGTACGCCTGGATCAACTGCGAAAACTGCCGGAAACCCACACTCTTCTAGCTGAGTTGGATAGCCCTGGCTTGCTGTCAGGTGTGGCAGCAGCCCCGGCCAATGTAGATGATCTGGACGAAGACGCCTTGTTGGCAGAGTTGGGCATGGGCGAAATAGCCGCCGACCAGAATGACATCACTGTCCTGCGCCATGTACGTTCTAGCGCTGAAAAACGTGCCGCAGAGGAAATTGCCGACCGAACCTCATGTACAGATTTCGAAAACTTCCAACCGCTGTTCGAACGAGTGGAGCGGGATATGAAGTCTGGGCTTCGGAAAACGCTGCGCTTCGGACGCGATACCAGCATTGCCAGCGGAAACTATTTCATCGTTGGTGGGCAACTTGCCTATGTGGCTGAGATCGGTGAAACCATCAAAGCTCCAAACGGGGAAAGCGATGCACGGCTGCGGGTCATTTACGCCAACGGCACGGAAAGCAACCTGCTGCGCCGTTCGCTACAACGTGCGCTCTACAAAGACGAGACTGGCCGCCGCTTAACCGATCCTGACATGGGGCCGCTGTTTGGGGACGCGCCAGAGCCTGACGATATTGAAACCGGCACCATCTATGTGCTGCGTAGCCAGTCAGACCACCCATTCGTTACCGAGCACCGGGAACTAATCCACAAAATTGGTGTGACAGGTGGCAAGGTTGAGACGCGCATCGCAGCAGCAGAAAAGGATGCCACCTACCTGTTGGCCGACGTGGAGGTGGTCGCCACCTACAAGCTTCACAATCTGAACCGCACCAGGCTGGAAAACATCTTTCACCGCTTGTTCGGCGCGGCCCAGCTCGACTTGACTATCGAAGACCGCTTCGGAAACCCGGTCAAACCGAGGGAGTGGTTCTTGGTGCCGCTTCATGTAATTGATGAAGCGGTTGAGCGTATTCGGAACGGTTCGATTACCGACGTAGTTTATGACCCGATGACGGCTCAGTTAGTAGGCTTGCAACAGTAACTGCGAAAGGCATGTCGCTGAGATTTACTTTTACTAGTCCTTACAGGTTGGGGCAGGTCTCTCGATGTAATGGTTTCCACTATGGACCAGATGGCTACCCGACTAGTGAGGTCGGATAATTTGCCCGTAATCAGTTGGAGTAAGTTGGGTTGTTAAATCCACACCCTTCTGCAAATTTTCAGCTTTTTCCGCGGCATCACGTTTGGCGCTGTTAATCACTAGTTCTCCACGAAGGTGATGAAGCGACAGTAGTCCTTCAAACAGTCCGAGCATTTTTACCAGCACAAAGCTCAAGGTGGCTGAGATGACAAACACAACTACTGCTGACCAGCTGATATCGATAAAAAGATGGTGCTCAAAAAAGGGCGGGAGTGTATCAACGCGCCCTTTCAGCGCGACGCCAATGATGACAATAACCAAGGCCCCAATCGACGCGGACAAAAGTCCAATCCAATAATGCTGTTGTCGCGTCAATGACGTCAGTAATCGTTGTGCTTCGATAGGAGTAAGTTTGTCAGATTGCAAGAAGTTTGCTGTGATCGTCATGACCTGAACGAGGGCTGCAGCTAAGAAACCTAGGAAGGCGATCAATCCCTCTTTCATGTCATACCAGAGCGCGAGCGGTGTCCCCCATGCCGCGGCCACGCCAAATAGCAGTGGTACGAGCAAAGAGAGAAACATCCGGAATTTCATCACGTAATCACTCGTCTTGGATTTTTCCGTTTGCTACAAACGTTGTGTAAGCCTCCACCATGGCACGGCGTACATCCATCGGATCCAGCAGTGTGCCAATGATCTGACTTTCACCCTCACCAGTCTTGATTAACCTGATTGACGCATTGTGGTGTAACCGTACTGTACCATCGGAAGAAACCGTTGCTCCCTTCGAGCGGATTTGCAACTGACTGTCGGGAAGATTGCGTAAGCCAGTCTCAAGTTGCCGCAAGGCGACGCGGTCAATCTTACGTTTCTTTGTCTGATACCCAATGTGAACTTGAACGTTGAGTTCCGCATCGTCCGGTACAGCCTTCATCAGCGATGCCACGTTTGCATCTCCACCAAGCAACTCGCGTAAGATTGCACTCGCTGTCGCCCACCCAGTTTTCCGACCGGTATCAATCTGTCCTCGTTCGGTTACTTCTTTGACCACCGTTTCAGTACTGTCGTTCTCGGGGACAGTTGGAGGGGGGGTCGCGATTCCGCCGACGATAATTTCTTGAATGTCGCTGAGGTCCCCTCCAACTTCGTCTTCATCGAATTTTGCATCCAGGATTAGTGGGCAAGTGTTCACGAGGCTGTTGGTTTTTGTCTTCAGCAGCCAGTCTAGATACTGCTCAAACTCTGCAGTTCGAAGAGACATGCTCTGAATGACAAAGGCGTGATCTCCTTTCAGCATCCAAAACATCTGAGAATGAACATATTCACTTTGCTCTGGAGCTTTCATCTGCTGCACAGGAACGGACGCAGCATTTTGGTCCGCCGTCTTGCAAAGAGCTTGTAGGTGCCCCTTAGTGAAGTGAAGAATATCGCCGAATACCAAAGGCATCGATCCTGCACCATCACTATACGTGTTGATGAAAAAATTGTCGCTTCCCACTGTGTAGAGCCTGGACAGGTAACGATCTTGAACTTTTTTTCCAGTCGAGTCGATCGAGTTCATCGCCGTTCGTACTAACTGCTCAAGGAGCGTATTAATGGCGCTGGGGCGATTAAATTTCCTATAGTGAATGGTTACCGGCTTACGATCAATTGCCATATCGGTTGCGTTCCTTGAAGACACAGACTGTGGGATCAGGTAGTAGGGAATTCATTTTAAATATTTCATTGTACCTCCTCATGGGTTGATGACGTCGCCATTGGTAAGCCTTTTCATCGCAGGTAGCACAGTAAGTATGTTCTACAACAAGCGACAGACCGGTTGAAGTCGCCAACGGCCGCTTCGTAGAATTCCGTTTCGCAGAAATTGGGATTGGTCGAACGGCGGCTATGGAGAAAGCTGACCGACCGCAAAGGGTCGATAGGGTGAGTAGCGCCTGTCGAAAAGCTGCCGCTAGAATTCGTCTGGCCAGGCTTTTCGTCGGATAGATTGAATGGTGACAATACGACGTGCATCTGCCATTCGTGCATCAACCCATCAATAACTGTCTGCGGAGCCCCGCATGCGCAATTAGATTATCGGGCAACTCATAGCGCATTCAGGCTGACGAATGGAAAAAAAATAGAGCTATGAGAGAAGGAAGGGGCAGATGCCCCTTCCTTCTACACCTGAGTTATTACATTGTCACAACCCGATTTTCACACCGGCCCCAAGCGTCGTAATGCTGCCCTTCCCCAAGGCGCGGCATCATCCCCAGTCTGGTCGAAGTCTTCCACGCCCAGGTTGAACTGCACAGCCCGGCTCAGGTTGTAACCCAGCGTCAGCCCTAGCGTCGGGGTCAGGCGATTCTTCCGGACCACTGGCACGCGTTCTGAGCCGCCACCCCCCGCAAAGTTGAGGTTGTTGTAGATCTCGTCGCGGGTATTGACCAAGTCCAGGGCGATCTTCGGATTCACCACGAAGGACGGAAGGGCTACGTACTGGTAAGACACCTTCTCGGTGTAAGATCGAAATTGTAAAGGGTTCCCGCCCTTTTCCATCTTTTGGGTCTGCTTAATGTCAAACAGCTTCTTTTTTCTCCAGGCAGAGAAGAACCACTTAAATCAAAGCTTCCTTGACGAAATCGAGAACTTTGCTGCCTCCAATCGAGAGCAAACCTACGTAATCGCTAAGCCACTTGGCGATAGTAGGTATTCATACGAGCATTCGAATGCGCTCGTCGTGCTTTCGCCTAAGAGAAAGCTGACGTTTATCGACTTCAGCGGAGATAACGACTCGTTCGAAGAGTTCGTTGATGATTTTGTCGAGGATCTCGCTTCTATCTCTGATAAATATCGGTACAAGGAAGCTATTGGTCGCCCTCGTGGTTGGAAATCGGAACTCATAACAAAGATTTTTGCGGATGAAACGGAGCCTTTCGATGAATGGCACGAGGAGTCAACGCTATACGACCCGGCCAAGCAACGAATCGCCGAGTTGCTGGTATCGCTTCTCACGGGGAGCATCAATGACATTGAGCGCGTTCAAGCCGATTTGCCAACCAGCTTGCTTGATAGAGTGAAGCGCAAGATTCAGCTATTTGATGGTGATCAGACTCGATTTGTTTACGAAAAGCCCAAGAATGACATCGTACGAATTCAAGGTTTGTCAGGGACTGGTAAAACCGAGTTGCTACTCCATAAGCTTCGAGACCTATACGTAAACCGGCCGAATTCGAAAATTCTTTTTACATGTCACAATAAGATTCTCGCTGAACACCTCCGTAGAAGAACCCCTGCCTTCTTTAACTTTATGAAGGTTGAAGAGCAAATTGCTTGGGAGTCACGTCTTTGGTGTGTTCATGGGTGGGGGTCAAATTCCGATCCTCACTCTGGAGCCTATCGTCTAATTTGTAGCTTATATAAGCTACAGTTCAAGCCCTTCAGCGCCTCTATGTCCTTCGACCGCGCATGTCGAGAAGCACTTGAGGAACTGGGAGATAAGGTCGAGCCGTATTTTGATCATATCCTCATCGATGAAAGCCAAGACTTCCCAGAGTCATTTATTGCACTTTGTCGCAAAGTCACCCGTGACACGCTATATGTTGCCGGGGATATATTTCAGAGCATCTTTGACGCCAATATCACACCGAATATCGCACCCGACCATTTGCTAAGCAAGTGTTACCGCACTGATCCAAGAACACTGATGTTTGCCCATGCAATTGGTATGGGTTTGTTTGAAGACACAAAGTTGCGCTGGTTGGAAGACCCAGAGTGGGCAGCTTGCGGTTACATTGTCGAAAAAGCCGCCTCAAACTCGTTATACCGTCTAACGCGCGAGGCGCTTAGGCGTTTCGAGGATATAGACTACGATGTGCCGAGTGTGGTGCTTGAACCTGTTAGCGGCAAGTTCATAGACGCTGCTGCATCAAGTATCGTAGCTGCGATTCGACAACTTGCCCAAGAACACCCATCTCTACAACCAGATGATGTCGGTATCATTATTCTTGACAGAAATGACGCAGCCTTCCCATTAGCAGACAAGCTCTCTATTTTGGTACGTCGAGAGCTTGGGTGGCAGGTGAACAAAGCGCATGAAACAAAGCGCAGGGAGCCGGGTCAATTATTTGTAAGCAACAAGAATAATGTTAAAGGCCTTGAGTTTCCGTTTGTAATCTGTGTAAGTGAGTACATTTCAAATGGCTACGTGTATCGTAATTCACTGTACATGACCTTGACACGCTCATTTTTGCAATCACGAATGATTGTTTCAGCCGAGCTAAACAAAGATCTACTTCCTCAGATTTCTGACGGCCTAAGCAGGATCAACGCGGAAGGCAGGATCGAGGTCATGCCGCCTGATGATGCAGAAAAAGATCGGATCAAGACCACAATCACGGTCGCTGCTAGCGCCCTCTCCTTCTTCGACATGGCTGAAAAGGCTTTCGATGACCTTCGCGTCCCCCCTCTATGGCGTGAGCCACTGATTGACGCACTCAAAAAAGTAATTGGTGAAGACCCCGATATGGAGAATATTCTGGAAACGAGCCGCTTTATGTACGAAAGAATGATGCGAAGCAGGGCTTAACTGTGGCAAAGCAATTCGATCTTGATATTGACGAGTATCAAGCCGCGACATACCTCTCAGCTATCCGTTCAAAGCGTGACATCGTAGTGCTTTGGATGGAGACGATCAAAAATTTCTTGGCCGGTCAACCAGCGGAAGGACCGAGGGTTAGCGCATGCCTGACTATACGTGTCGATAAGATGAGTCGGCTGTTTTGCACATCGGAGGGTGGCAAAAAGATATTTTCGGTAGGTTTTCCTTTTAGCGTGTCTTTTGGAAATGATCAATACCGATTTCTTTCTAGGGAGGGTGTAGAAATTGACAGTAGGATTTCATCAAGCATCATCGCGTTAATCGACTCGAGCGAAATATTCGGTGTGCAAGATTTTTGCAGTTTTATCGATCCAATCCTGGAAATGTCGGAGTATGACCCGCAGCTTTGGACGTTGATGCGCGAACTAATGATTGCCGAGGATGGTTATATCCGATATGACCGGGACGAAATCCGTGAGGATGGGCACCGCCACCCACTGCATCATTTGGATGTTTATTATTCGAGTGCCAGCACTTTTAAGGTTGGACTCGGGCAGCAACTTGATCAGCCTTCATTAATATCGATCTTGGATCTTGCGACAGACTGTCACTACCTGAAGCCCATGCCCCCCAATTAAGGCTCTGATCATTGGCCAGCAAGCAACACACACCGGCCATTCGTTGCCAGATGGGTCAATGGCCGGATTCTGTTGAAAAACTCGCCAAAGCGTTGGAAATTACGTTCGTTGTAAGCCGTTTTTTGGCTGATTGAAGGTTTGGAAATCCTCTCAACGAGAGGTTTTCTGGCCCATTTCAGGCCATTTTCGCTACGCTTGGCGCACCTCTCCCGTACTCAGGTGCCGCAGGTAGGGTCGGCTTGGCCAATCGCCGCAGGTTTCGGACCACGGCCGCCAACGTGAACTCATCGGTAGCGCCACTCAAGCCGTGTAGCCGCAGGCGATCCAGCGTGAGAATGGACCACTGAGCCGTTGGCGCTTGGAGTTTTTTCAACAGAGTCGCCGATCTGTACACCATCACCGGAACACTGAATGGCGACTTTCGAAGTGCCCATTCATAGAGAATCATTTCTCCCTCAGTTTTTGACCAAGAAAAAAAGCAGTAATAATGAAAGAGGGCCGAAGCCCTCTTCATTCTGACCTGCTGCCGTTTGATTTACAGCGAGAAATAGACTCGGCCGTTGAAAACGCCAATGTACCTTACTCACTCAATTGCAGTTACGCAGGTCTTGCATCTCTAGATCGGACTTCCGCGCCCAACCCGCAAACTTGCCGGCACCGGCCATCGGGTCCGGCTTGTCGTAATCCGGTACCGTCGTCAATCCGACCAGTTGGCCACCCGTGGTTTTTGTCACGGAGTATGCAACGTACAAATTGAACTTGCCCGTCTGTTGCTGGCCATTGCTATCGCTATAGAGGGGAGCATTTGCCTTGTTGATCACCACGCATTGATCGGACCATTTATCCTGAATTTGGGCTGGGACGACTTTGGTGGGCGCAGCTGCTTGACGATACTTGCCCGCCAATCCACGCATCTGGTTGGTGAAGTAGAACAGCGTTTCATTGACACACTTGTTCGTGCTACACATATCCAACCGACTTTGATAGCGCTTAATACTTGCCGCATCGGCTGGATCGGCATTCTTCTTCCAGTTCGGGTTGGCAGCCAGTTCATCGGAATACCTCTTCAGTTCTGGCAGCATCACGTCCGCGCAATTATCGCGGTCCATATTGCAGGCCAATGCAAAGTTGCCGAGCAATAGTCCACCTAGAACAGCAATCAGTTTTTTCATTTGACCTCCCTTTTGTCTGCTAACTTGCCGGTGCCCTACTTCTTGTAAAGCACTGTCACCGTACCGGCCACCTTGTTCTTGCCAATCTCGTAGTCGGGGTTGAAGGTTGCCAGATTGTGTACGCCAATCGCCAACGCCGAGCCAATGCCGAATAGCGCGGCCGGACTGAACGATGCGGCCATCGATGCCGAGCGGTACTCGGAATAGACCCGACATTTCAAGTCGGCCTTCTCAATTCGCCCTTCAATTTTCTCGACCACGGCACCGATATTGGAAACGGCCACGACTTGAAACGATTCGCGACGCATCACCAGCGTATCGAGCTTTTCAAGCGTGATTTCATCGGCAGTAAATTTCTGGATGTCTATCGACATGTTGATGTCCTTGAAGTTGTTTGTAACGTGTCGGGCAGATCGCCCGATCACTGCGCTTGGAATTCGTTGGCCTGCCGGCCTTGGTGCTTCATCCATTTCCCGTAGGCCGAAATAGTGGCGAGCGATAGGGCACCGGCGATGAAAGTGATGGCGAACGCGGCCAGGGTTTCAAGAGGCGATTGGTTGTACATGAAGTACCTTTCTGAAAGTGAAGGCCCGTCCCACGTGAGCCACGAAGGATCAAAGATCGAGCTTTTGCGAATAACCGAGGGACTGGACTGAGCACAATTGCATTTTTGCAAAATATCCCATATCGGGATATTTCTCAAGCGCAGCTTACCGTGGCGTCATGGTCAAGTCGCTTCACTCCCGTCAGTACGCCATCTTCCGAGAACTGCTCACGCATGCTCGCGAAGCTGTCGGAATGACGCAAGTGCAAGTGGCCACCCAACTCGGCAAGCCCCAAAGCTACGTATCCAAATACGAGTCCGGGGATCGTCGATTGGATGTCACCGAGTTCGTCCAGATCGCCGACCTCCTGTCCCTGGATGTCAGCGATTTCCTAGATCAGTACCGCGCAAAAGTCGGGACATTCAATTCGCCCCTCTGAGGCAGCACGATCAGGCTGATTTCCGTGGCGGCCCGACTCGCTCAAGCTTTTCAAGCAGCGATGCTTCTTTCAAATGGGCTGTGCTGCTTACTGCATCGGCGGATACGGCTTGGTCTTCGATGATGGCCTCCGATGGAAAATACTCATCGACGACGGAAGCGCCCTCTTCGTCGCCGTCCTCGAAAGCGCCGTTCCCCAGTCCTAACCTGGCCGCTTGATCCAACGCCTCCTGGTCAAACCCCGCTTGCCGACGCGCTTCGTCGAGTTGTCTGGCCTGTTCCAGCATCGCCTCGGTCGACAGCCCCGACTTCGGCGTGATATCCACGTAGTAGATCGGCGTGCCGTGACTCTGCCGCGTCGATTTCCCGCGCAGCCGCAACTCCAGGGACAGGCAGGACAGCCGATCCCCTGAAATGGCCTGGAAATACTGCAGCCTGGCCGCCAAGGTCCGGATGCTGTTGAAACCCGTTGTTCGGAACACGAAGCTGCCCAAGGGGTCGTCGTCGCTAAGCGCCACGTTCAAGCGGCCATAGGGCTTGCAGGCCCCATTTTTTGCCAACGAACAGCCATCCGGTGAAGGACAGGGCAGCGATTTGATCCCTTCTTCCATCTGCCGCTTGCAACTTTCCCCATTTCCTACGCAAAGCGGCCTGCCGGTATTGCGATCGAAGAAGCTGTACTCGGCCCGGAAATTGAGATCCGGGTCATTGAACAGCAAGCGGATCGGGATACTACGGATCTTGCCCCCCTGTTCCTTGCGTAGCCCTTCATCGAGCGGATGGGGCAACCAGCCGTCCTTGCTTTGTACCTGGCTGGTAATGGTGAATTGATCATCCTTCTCCGGCAGACGTTTGCCATTCTTCTCGACGACCTTGCCGATGGAGATCCGCCCCAGTACGGGCGGTGTGATGGCGAGACCTTTCAACATAATTGCTCCTTGAAATAAAAAAAGCCCACACCGCACCGGATCGCTCCGGTGACGGCATGGGCCTTGATGGGTGATGAAACTCAAATGATGAGAAAGCGCCGGCTACCGGTTTTGGTGACGGCATAGCGCTGCTGTAGCTCTGGCTGATCCTTTAGCAGGCGGGTCATATCCATGACGACGCTGTCCTTGGATTTCTTCCAGGTCACGCTGCCTGTTTCAAAATCAGCCCGACTGGCATCACCCATGGCTTGCTGCAACCTCTGCTTCAGTTGGGCTTCCAGCTTTTCCTGTTCGGCAATCGACTGACGCACGGATACCAGGTCGGCAAAGCAGGCTGACAGATTGCGCTCATCCTTGAAGTCGAGGCTTTGGCCCTTGTCTTCCGGATAGAGGCAACGTAAGGCGGTATCGGCAGAGTCCGAACCATCGGCCGGTGGCGGCGTATCGGTTTCAACGAAGTGCCAGAACTGCCGCTCCAGTTCGATCAGGCGAGCGATCAAGGCTTCGTCGCGCTCGATCCGATGGATCTCCAGATGTTGTCCGCCCAATAGCACCGCGACATCGGCTGCCTGTTTGCCGGTGACGGCCAGCTGGTGATGAACTTGAAGCTGCACATACTCAGGTACGCCTTCTTTCCAGAGGCGTGCGCCATTGATACCAGCGGTTTTACATTCGAGGATCTGAACATCGGAAGCGCCCGTGACTTCACGGTCGATATTGGCCAGCATCCAGGGCAGATTGGGATCTGGATGCTGAAGCACCGCATTGATGCGCCGCACCCGATTGCCGGTGCGCTTGGTGTAGTGAGCAGCCACGATCGGCTCCAAGATGTGTCCCCAATACATCGGACTCTCTTCGTTATGCGGATCGGCCTTGGGCAATCCACCATCACGGCCCGTCTTAATGAGCCACAGTTCGAGTGGCGACTGATAGGGATTCAGGCCAATCGCCGTCGCAGCATCTGAACTACCTATGCCTTGCTTGCGAACGGCCAGCCAGTCTTCAAGCGGCAGTTCCTTGGTCTTGACTAGCTTGAGTGCCGGACGATTCTTGATAGAACTGGCATTGGGTAAGGCTTGTGGTTGCATGCTTCTACTCCTTCCAGAAATGCAAAATGCCCAGTCAGCCAAAAATCTGAACTGGGCATTTGCGAGGGATGAATGGTGAAACGGAGAGTCAGGCGACGAGCTGCAGTGCGGTATCGAGTGCACGTTGCTTGATGACAGCGCCTTGACCAAACCACGCAGAATCCATGCGGTACTCCGTGCTGCGGGCACGGCGTTCATGGTCCACGTACTCAGTCACAGCGTTGAGTAACCCCCACGCTGTATTTTTGGCTGCATCGAGTTCTGCGCCCTTGCCCTGTCCGTCGTAGAGCGCCTGAACCCGTTTCAAGGCACGCTCGTTAGCAAGACCTGCAGAGTCGACATTGCCTGGCTGGACATCGCACAACACACGCAGAAAGTAGTTCATCGCCTCATGCGATTTCACCTTTCGTTCGGCCAGGGTGCGCATGCGGTACATGAAGCCTTCAAATTGGGAAACGGCGATGCCCAACTGTTGCTTGACGGCTTGCGGATCGAAACGGGTGCTGTGCGGTACCTTGATCGCTTGCGTCGCCCCATTCACGGCAATGCTCAGGGTATTGTTGCAGACGACGCGAACAGTCGTCGGGGTAGCCGTGGTGGCAAGGGTGCCGTCGCAACTTGTAGCCAAGAGTAGATAACCATTGACCTGATCGTTGCCCTTCAGTGATGTGGATTGACCGGTCTTGGCCAGAGCCCAGAACTTCTTGCCACCCTTCAACACACCAGCCGTCTCCAGCTCGTAGCCGGAGACGTTGGTGAGATCGCGGTAGAACTCCAGCACCTCGCGGGGCTGAACCACTTGATAGCGTTGAGATACAACGGACAGGGCTTCCTTGGTGTCAGAGCGATAGAGCACCTTCTGATCTTCGAAAGAATGAATGCTGCCCAGACTGCCGATAGTGTCGGCCATAAAGCGGACGGGGCTTTCCTGAATGGTCCAGTCCATGCCGGCTTCGCGCTGCCAGACTTCGAGGGGTTGTTTGGCGGGCAGACGATTGCCAAGACCGTGCCAGGGTTCGGAGCCGACGTAAGCCATTTGTTGAACGAGATGTGCCATTTGAATTCCTTTCGAGAAAATGCAGACGCGACCGAGCCGCCGGAGCGACACGGCAGCATTCAGTGTATGAAAAATAAAATATGGAGTTGAGAAACGGGTTATGCGAGTTGCAGCCTAGAAAGCGGCAAGCGGTCAGTCAGTAGAGATCACTTCTGACAATCACCTGTGCTTTGAGGGCAGTTACCAAAGGTATAGCCGCAGGCAAGGCATTGAAAGTTATCGAGAACACGTTGATCAACCATTTCCCCGAGTTGAGCGCCAGCCAAGCCACCGGCTGTACCACCGACCAGTGCACCGATGAGTGCGCCTAGCAGACCACCCACCACCATGCCAGGCGGTCCTGCAACGACACCAACCGTCATGCCGATTTCAGCGCCGGATAGGCTGCTAGCGACCCCGCCGACACTTCCACCGACCGTACCAATGAGACCGCCAGCCTTTCTTCCAATATTACGGGTCTCAACTCGCTCCGATCGGCAGCTTGGACACCTGTAGACCATAGATTTCCCCTATAGATAGTTGGAATCACGAAGAAAATCGCCACAAGCCATATCAAATCCCAGCCAACAGCCAGGCATAGGGACTTGATAGGTGATTTTTGGCGGAGATTCCCCAATCCAAGGGGGTTATATGTGACTGAAATAATCTTCAGTCACATTGAATTGTCAATTGATCCAAGGGGCTGCCGCCAGTTGGACCTTGCTGATCGCCGCTGATAGCCTTGCAACTCTCATAAATCGTGAACCTAAAGGACTAACCTGCGAACCTCAGAACGAAAGTTGTGAACTGCTCGATGGTCGCTTGGCGTACATGGTACAGAGATGGTTGCCTGTCCGGCTGGCGTCCGTAAACGTCCATGCCTGCTGCCACGCCTGAACTCCCAGCCACTCCTCACGAGAAGGCGTACCAGCTTATCGATCTCCTTTTCGGACGAGTACCTCATTTCGTCACCGCAACGGCGTGATAGCGTGCCAGATATCGATCTGCAGATAACGAAACTTGTGAAAATGCCTGCTCTGCCCCGATGTCAATGATGGGATGACTGTAGCGATATCCTCGTTGGTCCGTATCATTTTGGAAAAACCGACCTTGAGGGTCGATCATGATGTAAGACTTGGTCATATCTACGTTGTCTTCGACGCATGGCGACAACACTGCATGTCTCTCGATGAATGCTGCAAACTGTGCGTCAGAAATATTCAACTCGTCAGTAACGGTTGGCAGCATTCGCAGAACCTTCCATTTCTCTGGATCAAGGTCACGAATCAGCTTGCTCATGTCCTCATCAAAATTGAGCGCATTGACCACCGTGTTGATCTTGAGACGAAGGGCAGGATTGAGCTGCCGCCCAATCTTGATGCTCTCTGCCAAGCTACCCACCGACAAACCCTGGCCTTGCTTATCACAACGACCAATCTCTCTATTCCGGACCGTATCCGTGGAATCGAGGCTTACGCCCAGGACCGACAATTGAGGAGCCAACTCGCCAACAAGGCTGGCATTGAGCCTGTTGGCATTTGTAATAATTGACACTTCAAATCCGAGTTCACGTGCCAAGCTTACGGTTCGGAGAACTTGCCGGTCGTAGAGCAAGGGCTCACCACCCGCCAGATTGAGCCTTATCGAACGCCATTGCATCTTCTGACTGAGCGGATTAGTCATGTTTCCGACAGCAAAAAATGTCCTGAGCTCCTTCAGGAGTTGAATGCTGCGGGCCTCATCGTGAATTAGCTCTCGCGGCACATCTGGCTTATCCCACTTCGCATAGCAATAACGGCAAGCGAAGTTACATGCCTCAGTAATGTGCCAGTTGATGACCAGTTCGTCTTGCTCTGCTCTCTGTATGACGTTGTTCAGCATGTAGGCCTCCTGTCGTGATTAGGTGGTGCTTACTGTGCCGACCATGTCCTATGGCCGAAATGAAACATGCCGTCCCTTGTCTATTTAGCGGCAACCCTCAGGAGGGACGGCATGTTTCACTGTTGGAAGAAGCGATGATAGATCAGTATTCTGTCTGTCATTAATAACGCCCCTAAAGATCATGGCCGTCATTCCCAATTTCGAATCACTCCTCCTGGAAGTCCGCCAAAGCCTCGGGCTAGAGCGCTTTTCTTCCAAAAAGCAGGCCGAATTTCTGAACCTAGACATGTCTCTCAAGACCTACCAGTCACTCATTGAAAATGAGCTAGACAAGATTTTTGATGCTCTCGAATTGGACGCTGATGCCTGCCGCGATGCCAGGCTAAACCTGATGAACTGGATCGGCTTTCACCAGGCTGTTGTCCAGCGCACCTGGACCTGTAATGCGAGTCCTCAGCAAGTAGCCTGGTATATGAGCAGCTACTGTTACGCCCCAGCGATTGGGCGAATTCTGGCCAACTGGAACTTGAAGGGTGCTTTCGACCTAGGAATGCCAGGTGGTGAATTCTGGTTCTTGCCCAGTGTCAATGAGCGCACACAGAGCCTGGTATTGCCGGTACAAAAAGTGGTTTCCTGGCTGATGGATCTGCTCGACTTGCCAATGGATAAAGCCAAGCTCGACCTGGGTGGCGAGAAAGCCAAGCGAAAAGATGAAGGCACTTACGACTCGATGGAAAGGACACTGTACAACTGGCGTGATGGCAAGACACCGCACATCCAGTCTATTTCGAGCTATTTTCCTGACGACGCAAAGCTTGAATTCAAAGGAACCTTCGTTCTCGACGGCCAGCAATCGCATGCTGATTGTTTTGCCGCAGCTAAGGCATTCATTCAGCGCAAAGGACTGGACGCTGATGCACTACGAGATCAAATACCCATCACGCAACCTGGTGTCATTGAAGCGATCCTCGCTGGTGAATCCCCTGCCGACATTGAGCAAGAGTTCATCCGCCTGCTCTCCATCCGCTATGCCAAGCCTAAAATGCAGACTGTTCGTCAGCGGTTGCGAGTTGCCCGTATGGTGCAAGATGGATACAAACGTCTCGTTAAGTTCCTGTGCCGTGATATTGACCCCGCCTGTACCGACCCCTATCAAAACAAAGTACGGCAACTGCTTGCGATCGTAGAAACGATATACAACCTCAGCATTGGTGCCTACAAGAACTGTGACAATCGCGCAGAGGAGGACGCGTGGTTCGAAAGCAAGCTTGCCCCCTGGGATAAAGAAACAATCTTCCTGTCTATTCTTCCATCTCGATTTGTTACCGCATTTCATGAGGTTCCTGAAATGCTGACCAGGGAATTTTCCAGACTCGATCCAACCGCCCCTCTAGAAGATCTCGTGCCAATGGATCACGCGAATGCGCAAAGGATCATCCAAGCAAAACTGCAACAACTACAAAACCTGATTGATGAGGCTGAACGAGTAGCGTACCTGCGTGTATGTATCGAAACAGCACTCCCCTGGAGCCCTCTCCAGAGTGAAAGCGACTATTGGGTAGTTAGCCAGGTAGCTCAAACCGAAGGCCTGACCGGAAACGCACGGGAGAACGTTATCAAGCGGATGCGCAAATTGGCGACAACCCCAGGCCAACTCATCGGCGCCATCCTGATCGAACTACACATGCTACTCAATACAGGGCTCAAAGAGAGACCAGCGGACGTAGAAACCCGGGTGAAAGCCTTGCTCGCAGAAGCAGATGCAAGTCCAGGCAAAGCAGAATGGGAAGCGGCGTTGTTGCAGTACCAGGCAAAGCATCACCTTGCACAAAATGACTTTAAATCAGCGACGAGCCTGCTCAAGGAAGCCCTGGAAGCCAGCGCCGAACGAAATTGCGGCTCAATGAGAGGAGAAATAGCACGCGACTATTTCGCCGTCTCCCTGGTTAATCGGCGACTTACTCCACGTGATCATGAGAAGCCATATCGCCACATGTTGGCGAACGGAGCCATCGAAGGCATGAGCATTTCAATGGAGAACACGGCAAAGGCAGTCGCTGAGTACTTTTTGGACACCCTGTATAAGCCATATCCCAACTATCCGAGTCAGAAAGTCGCCATCCTCATTGACTGAGATCGGCCTCCGCCCTACCAGTAAATCCACGCCTTAATTGATTGTTACCGATGGAAGAATTCAAACCTTTTGATGAGCTACTTCTGCCTGACGAGCGTTGGCAACACTTCGTATTTCAAAATTCCAGAACAGGGAACAAAGAGCAGTCCTCGCTCAGAACACGCTATGACGTAATCGCATCCATCGAACTCCATTATTTCGTTCCAGAAGACATTCGGAGCCAGTATGTCACTGCGAAAATGCTCTGCGTGTATGCATGGCTTTATTACCCTTTCCATCAGTCCGCGGAACAGAAGGCCTTCTCTACGCTGGAGATGGCACTCGCGCAAAAATATCCAGCAGCGAAGAAAGATGGGCTCAAGAAATTACTGAGTCGAGCCATTAGCCAGGGAGTTATTTCAGATCGAGGTTTCAGTCACATTCAACTGAATGCTGATGACCCAATGAAGTACACACGGACACTCCCAGAGATCATTCCGTCATTGCGGAACGCCATTGCTCACGGGGAGCCCATCCTGCACCCAAATTCGGTATTTACTGTTCGGAATTGTGCGGAGATCATTAATCAGCTCTTCGCTCAAACAACGTGATGCTCTATTTTGTCCTGGGAGCAGAACCGGAGTCGTTCAGCAATTCTGTTGTACGACCGACCAATACAGCACTAATCGTGCAGATCAATGAGCGCCCTAAGGAGTTAAGTCAAACCGTTCCAAACCTCACCTGTCTCGACGACCTCGACCAGTCGGGCCGCAGTGAACCCATCTGGAAACAACGTATTGTTCACCGGTTGAATTAACTCATCGTCATGACGTAGCAAATGACGCTCATCGCGCAGAATTATCTGCAACGTTTCCAGGGAGACCACCAAGAAACCATCGACTCGCTGCTCATCGAGCTCAATGGATGTATCAACGATCCAGCTATGGAAGGAGTCATCCGGAATTGCATCGGGGCAACCAAGCTTTGTACGCAGAAGCTCATCACGCTTCAACGCCGCCATGACTGCGGACCGTTTACGTCTTAGCTGCCAGGCCGCCTTGCGAAGGGTGCTGTTTCGATGCAACCAAACTTCGTGCTTTATCGAACGGATATAGCCGGATTTGACCTCCAGTAACAATAGAAGCCCATCGCGATAACAGATCAGATCAATCTCTCCTGGATCTTCCTGTTCGGTTCGTTCAGGTTGATACCCAACTTCAACCGTAAAGCCGCACAGCTGCATTTGTTCAGCCAGCCGCTCTTCAATCCGTCGCGTCTCGCTCATCCGGCCAGAGCGCCGTGCACCAATGCGGCGGAGATTATTGACCACTGCAGTAAGGTTGTTTTGTTGCGCGACCACCCAGGGGAACTGAAAGTTATAGCGCCCAATTTTGTAAAACGGACGCTCGTACAATGTGGGGATAGGCAAATTGGGCTGGGCCTTCAAACTACTCGAAAGCGCCTTTAGATCGCTAGTCCAGAAGTTCAAGATCGCCTTGGCAGCCTGACGACTACCTTGCGGATAGTCGCCACAGACGGTCCATCCGGTAATCTTTTCGACCTTTTGACTTTCCTCTGCCCACGTCATGGGGAAACGATTTTCCCCTTCCCGCAGGCCATTAAACGCCAACTTACTTAACGCCTGAACCAGCACGCCGCAGTCGGCAAAATGCTGTTGAAACGGTTGCACATAGGCGCTCTGAAAGAGTGCAGAATGCAGCTCACTTGCCAGCAATATTTGCAACAGTTGAGCTTTACCACTTTCCGCCAGTTCGAGTTCTTCATCCAGACCATATATTTCACGCAGCTGCAGGGCGCTACGTAAAGCCTTGATGTAAGCGAGCGCATTCTGTTCATGATTCTCACGGGAACCAATCTGGTGTTCAGCCATTCCCCGTGCCACGAACTCGCGGACGCCCCGATTCATCCAGTAGTGCCAAAGAGCCTGAGACTTTCGTTCGGTGCGCTGCCAGGTAAGAGACCCTTGGTCGGTCTCGTTATAAATCACGGACTCGCCGGGTTTGAGCTGATAGCGGCACTCTGGATCAAAACAGAACCAATCGATTGATCCTTCATAATCGATACGCTCCTGCGTGGCCAATATCAGTACAGCAACGGCTTCGAGGTTGCCAATGCACTCCTGGGTTATCGATGGGGAAGGAAAAAGAATAGGCGACAGATGCAGCTTTAGTGATTGCGCAAGACGTGCCTCTCCAAGCGCGAAATCGTCATCACCACAGGTCTTCAGCTTGTTGGAAATGATGCGGTTGTAGACATCCCAATGGCCACTCACTGGCATGTCGGGCGCACCGGGAATCAACTGCTCATAGGCCAAGACGCTGAGATACGACATGGTCTCCAGTAAGGAGAGGTGCGCGATCCGCTCCTCAGCCGATCGGATTAACGCGTCAAAGGGCCCCAGCTGCTCTATGAGCCGATCACACACCCCGAAAAAAACATTCCAATCGTCGCCCGCTAACTGCTGCCGCAAGAGCTTCCAAAGCGGAGAGTCAGTTCGGGTAAATAGCTGGGAAAAGCGAATGGCCCATCGCAGGGTGTCCGGTGAGCTTTGGCCCAGATAAACCAGTTGCTCGATTTCAATTGCACTCTCATGGCGCAGGATTCGGCTCAAAGCCAGAGCGGCCAGTTTCGAATCATTGACGACGCGTGCATGCATCCAGAAAGGTGCAGCCGCTAATCCAGTCGCACGTTCCAGCGAAGATAGGCCTTTGATTGCCGGGCGCTGATCCAGAAAATGCTGCAGGCACTCATCCAATGCCTGGCCCATATCAGCAATGTGCTGTTGGCGGGCATAAACCGCCATGTAGTGCTGTAGGCAACGATTGGCTTTTTTACTAAGGGCAGACAACTTGATCACCTGACCTACTACCCCTGAATGGAAAAGGGTTTAGCGTGTATCTCATCGTACGCCACTGCCAGTCAGCAAATTGAAGGGCGCGAAGGAAATGGTAGTGACATCGTCATTACCGAACAATGAATCACGCGGGAGTGAAGCTGGTTGGCCATAAAAAATACGGCCCGAACCGGGATTTGGCGACGAACTCAACGCCGGCTTGCTCACCCTTTGGCGTCAAGGCATGCTTATCCGCATTGACAGAGAGATACCCTTGCGCCGTTGCGCGCTCAAGAAATTGCGCGGTCTTTAGACCCAGCTTTTGCGCCATTTTTGAAGTGGTAAGTTTGTCGCCGGCATTTTCACCATCCGCATTCTTATCTTCTTCCACAGCACCGGCTTCCGATTCGTTGGCCACGCGCTCCAGCGAGATGCGTACTTCATCGCTGATGCGAATAATGCGCTGCGCTTCCTCGTAGGCGTCTTTGTACAACTGACCATCGTCGGCGCGCTGGATCAGCACGCCCATTTCATTGTTATTGACCTGGCTGAATTCATAGAGATTTAGGCTGGTCACAATGCACATGTTTTCGTTCATGTAGCACTTGGCATGCAAGTTCTTGCAAAAGCTGGTGCGGATGTACGTCAGGCCGCGCAACCACTCGATTTCCTGCGGCTGTAATTCGCTTTTGCCATACACAATGCGCACGTCAATTTTCAGGCGGTTCTTGTCCGCCAGAAGCTCTTTCATCCGATCATTGAGCTTCAGGAATGGGCTGATCAAAATCAATCGATCAGCGGCATCCTTGATCATTTCTTCGAGAAAGTAGTTTGTCGCGCTCGTGTTCAGGAACTTGGCCATTGCTATCCTTTCCGGCGTTGAATACCCATATTTTACGCTGACTGGATAACGCACCACTCCTAGCCTTTTGCGTGGCCTTGGAATCAGGTATCTTTCCATCGGAATAAATAGAACGAGAAGCCAATGTCGCAGATTTGGGGGCCTACGGCACCCGGCAAGCTATTCACTCAAGCGACTGACTGGAAGCTCGCCTTGGCGGCCGAGCAATTCGTGCTTCAGGCAGGCAGCCAAAAAGTGAATGGTGGCGTCCGAGAGATCGAACGGCTTTCCGTGGTGCCGGGTCGTTTTTGGGCAACAGTCACGGTTCCGCTACCGGGTGGCCAGACGCTTCGCCTCGACGGCATTCCGAATGCTTCGGCCAAGAACATGGCCACGGCTATTTCCAAGAGCATCCGGCGCATCCGCGTCGCCGACTGCCTTCGTGACTTTAGCAAAGCGCTCCAGCCAGTAAACGAATGGGCTGACCAGGCACGGCAGGCCTGCAAGGCCCAGCTCAAAGCCAAAGGCTGGCTCACGGATGACTTCAAAGCGGGGGTCATTCATCAGAAGCCTCAGGGATTGGCCGAGTTGCTGGCCGAACCCGAGGTGATGCACCACCTAGAAATCCAAGAGCAATCAGTGAAGGATGCAGTCGGCCTGTGGCAGCAAGATTTCAATGCAGTGGCCGATGGGATCAATGAACGCCATCTGGTCGCTGAGCTCCTGGCCAGCAAAGCTTTTTTCAATCATGTCGAGAAGTCTCCGCTGACTGATGAACAGGCCAAGGCCGTCGTGTGTTTCGATAACCGGGTACTCCTGGTTGCCTCAGCCGGCTCAGGCAAAACCTCGACCATGGTGGCCAAAGCCGGTTACGCCTTAGCCAAAGGCTATTTCGCGGCCGACAAGATACTTATGCTGGCTTTCAATAACGACGCGGCGGCTGAACTGCGCGAGCGCATTAAGCTTCGTCTTACACCGCTCGGATTACCTGCCGAACATATCGTGGCCAAGACCTTTCATGCTTTTGGTCTGGACGTCATTGGACTGGCGACCGGTAAACGGCCTTCATTGGCTCCCTGGCTTGAGAATGGGCGCGATTTGGCAGCGCTTCTGGAAATGGTCGATTACCTCAAAGACCAGGATGCCACGTTCCGGACCAACTGGGATTTGTTCCGAATTGTGCTTGGCCAAGATCTGCCCACGTTCGGTAAAGAAAGTGCGTCGCCCGAGGCCTGGGATAGCGCGACGCAGACCGACGGCTTTTGGACCCTGAATGGCGAGGTGGTCAAAAGTCGTGGCGAGCAACTGATCGCCAACTGGCTTTTCTACAATGGCGTCCGTTACGCCTACGAAGCAGCTTACAAAATAGAAACAGCCGATGCAGCGCACCGCCAATATCACCCGGACTTCTACTTGGCCGATATCGACGCCTATTTGGAGCATTGGGCGGTCGATGAAAACGGCAATCCACCAACTGACTTCGTGGGCTACCGGGAAGGAATGCTGTGGAAGCAGCAGCTGCATGCCGAGCACGGAACCACGCTGCTCGAAACCACGATGGCCGGACTCTGGTCCGGTGAAGCCCTCCGTTATCTGGCCGAGCAGTTAACACAGCGCGGCATCATCCTCGACCCGAATCCCGAACGTCCGGTGGTCGGCCGGCAACCGATTGAAAATCCTCGCCTGGCGCGGACCTTCCGATCTTTCCTGACCCATACAAAAAGCAATCGCTTGACGGTCGCCGAGCTTCGCAGTCGCCTAGATGCGGGATTTGCTGGCCGCTTCCGCTTCCGGCATCGCATTTTTTTAGCTCTGTTCGAGCAAATCTGGGCTACTTGGGAAGGCCGGCTTCAGCGCGAGCACTGTATCGACTACGACGACATGCTGGGCTTGGCAGCAACCTGTATTGAGCAAGGCCAATGGACGAGTCCCTTTGAGCTCATCATGGTCGATGAATTTCAGGATGTGAGCCAGGCCCGGATGCGCTTGATCGCCAGCCTTCTAAAGGAACCTGGGAAGTGTCTTTTTGCCGTGGGCGATGACTGGCAGAGCATCAATCGCTTTGCTGGGTCGGATCTGGCCGTGATGACTGACTTTGCGGCCACGTTCGGGCGGACGGTTACGTTGAAACTCCAGAACACCTACCGGTGTCCGCAATCGCTGTGCAACATCAGCAGCGTTTTCGTTCAGAAAAATCCAAAGCAAATCCGCAAGCACGTTCGCTCGGCCAAGCCCGACATCGCGAACCCCGTGCGCATCCTCCAGGTCGATGATGAAGCCCAGATCCAGCGTGCGGTCACCCAACGTATTGCTGAAATTGACGCCGCGGCATCCGGCCAGGGAAAACGCGTCAGCATCTTGGTTCTTGGCCGGTACAACAAAGACAAAGACTATCTGCCGCTGGAACACGACTCAAGCTGGGTATCCGTTGAATTCCTGACCGTTCACGCCTCTAAAGGTCTAGAAGCCGACCACGTTATTCTGCCCAGGATGACCGCCGAGACGCTGGGCTTTCCCAGCCGGATCGCTGATGACCCCGTTCTACAGCTGGCCATGCCTGGCGGGGATACCTTTGAACATGCCGAAGAACGCCGCCTGTTCTATGTGGCCTTAACCCGCGCCACCAGCACGGTGACGCTCATCACCTTGGCACACAAGGCGTCGCCCTTCATTGCCGAATTGGTCAATGAGCATGCGATAGCGGTCTATGACCTTGAGGGTGTTGAAACATCCAGTAAAGTTTGTCCAGCATGCAAGGAAGGCTTCTTGGTTAAGCGCAAAGGGAAATACGGTCACTTCTACGGCTGTAGTCGCTTTCCACATTGCAAGCACACCCGGAAAATCCACCCGACCCACAGAGCTAGGTTGGCTCCGTTAGCATCGGTCGCTGCTGACGCATGAATTCCTTTGTGTTCTTGGCAAAGAGGGCTTTCGAGAGCAGATGCAATGTGACTTCTTGTTTCATGGAAAAGCAATCAGCGGCTTGAATGCTTCTCAGTGATTTCCAAGAATGGACTTACCTTGCTCTGACTACCGCCAACCCTTCCCAGCTCGTCGTGTATGCGGGTGACAGATTTCCTCGCCGCATCTGCCATGACTGATCAATGCCTTCGGCAGCCAGCCGTAGCGCTCCTCGCCCGAAACGTTGATTGATGAGATCAATCGTTTCCATTAGTTTCTCTGAACCCGGATTTGACGCTCGCTCAGTGGCGAACAGCGATAACTGCTGCTTAGCCTTGGGCACAATATTCATGAGTGTTACTCCTGCCTTGTGATAGCCGTACCCAGGTCGGTAGATTCGGCGCAGAGCCCGTAGTGCCCAATACGTCAGTATCCGTGTATCCGAACTGGCATCAGGCAACGGCACGGTAATTGCCGGTTGGTACTGCGGCACCTCGGGCTTAAAGACATTGGTCCTGATGTGGACCTGCACAGTTCCCGCCAGCGAGTCCTGAGCGCGAAGCTTTTCTGCCGCCTTGGCAATGTAGCTTGCCACCGCTTCTTCAAGGTCAGCCAAATCGTAGAGGAGCGCACTAAACGATCTGCTACTCATAATTTGCTGCTTGTCTGGAATGGCGTCCTCAAGCTTCAGGCAGGACACACCTCTCAATTCTCGGACCGTGCGTTCAAGGACAACAGAAAATCGGGAGCGGATGGTTTCGGCATCCGCATCGCGCAATTCGCGAACGGTCTTGATTCCAGCTTCATTCAGTCGGGCCTCTATCTTTCGACCGACACCCCATATTTCGCCAACCTCAATCTTTGAGAAAAGCGCAGTTAGATCCTCACCACACATCACCGTGAAGTCACAAACACCATCGGCGCCGGCCAGATTTTTCTTGGCACAGTGGTTGGCCAGTTTCGCCAAGGTCTTGGTGCGGCCAATGCCTACGCACACGGCGAGCCCTATCCAGTCGGCCACGCGTTGCCTAATCTCCATTCCGTAGGATGCGTAGCCTTGTCGCTCGAATCCAGCGAGGTTAAGAAAGGACTCGTCGATGCTGTAGACCTCAATATTTGGTGAGAAGCCAGACAAGACTTCGACAACCCGATTACTCATGTCGGCGTACAGCGCGTAGTTCGAAGAGAAGGCGACGATTCCATATCTACGGGCCTCTGCCTGAATCTGAAACCACGGAACGCCCATCGGGATTCCCAGCGCCTTGACCTCGGCAGAGCGAGCAACCACACAGCCATCGTTATTAGAGAGCACGACGACCGGAAGTTTTTTCAGCTTCGGATTGAAGAGCTTTTCACAGGAGGCGTAAAAATTGTTGCAGTCGACCAGCGCAAATACAGACACAACGGCCTCACTGGATAAGCCGAACTCAGGCAACGAGACGCTTGAATTTGCCGACGACGACACCCCAAATTTCAACCTCCATGCCTTCCTCGACTTCAAGTGCAGGGTAGCTCGGGTTCTCTGCCATTAGGGCAACTCGACCGGCACGGCGGTATAGCCGCTTGACGAGGCGTTCGCCATTCACAAACGCAACAACGACATGACCATGCCGAGCACGGATACTTCTATCGACGACCAGAATGTCACCGTCGAATATCTCCGCACCTTGCATGCTCTCGCCCTGGACAGGGAAAAAGAAGGTCGAAACCGGATTGCGAATCAGGTATTCGTTAATGTCGAGGCGCTTATCTTCATAGTCTGCGGCTGGCGAAGGAAAACCGGCAGAAACTTTGACGGCATCCAGGGGCAATGCCAGATGCGGCGCATCCAGCAGCGGGACAAGGAGGCCTGTCGGGGGCTCAAACATCAATAGCAGCTTCGAGCTGAAAGGCACGATGGTCATCACCGTCTTCATTGACGGTGATCAGGACGCTGGCACATTCAGGACAGATCAGGCAGTCATGGCTATCTACGGTAACCTTTTCAAGTTCATTGACGCCCAGCGGTGCGTGACAGTACGGACAAACGATTCGAATCATGAATGCACTCCTTCAATACTGTAATTTTATACAGCCATTTTTGAAGCGCAATACTGTATGCCTTTCGCATTGCTGCTTTTCTGGCCCGTGGTGACGGTCAGACGGTTACAGTGCAACGGTTCCGGACTATGCTTTCCAACATGTGTGGACGCTACGACCTCAACGAGTCACCGCAAATGCTGATGCTCTATTTTGCCTTGGGAGCAGAGCCAGAGCCGTTCAGCAATTCGGACGTTCGCCCCACCAATACGGCGCCGATCATCCGCATCGATGATAGTCAGCGTTTGATATTGCCTGCTCGCTGGGGTCTCATTCCTTCTTGGGCAAAAGACGACAAAATTGCGCAGCACACCTTCAATGCCAGAGCCGAAACCATCGCGGAGAAACCGAGTTTTCGGGCTGCCTTTAAGCGGCGCCGCTGTATCGTGCCGATGACTGCGTTCTTTGAATGGAGAGCAATTCCGCATCAGAAAACGAAACAGAAACTGCGCTTCGTTAGTCCCGATGGCCATCCATTGGCGATTGCCGGTCTATGGGAGCACTGGGAACATTCAGCGACAGGAGTTCAGGTGGAGTCCTTTACGGTCATAACGACAGGCGCTAACGACTTCATGACACCAATCCATGATCGCATGCCGGTAATTCTCAGCACGAGCGACTGGGAAGCATGGCTCGATCCGGATATGCACAATCCCATGCTGTTGGAGTCAATGCTGAAGCCTTGTCCAGACGAGTGGTTAGAGTGTTCCCCTGCCTAATCGTATTTATGCAAGACAGATGTCGTGAGGTAAAGTGTCTCCATAAAACACTAGGCCCATCAAGAATGACATTCGGTGAATCGATTCAAACCTGCTTTTCCAAGTATGCAGATTTTACTGGCCGCGCTTCGCGTTCTGAATACTGGTGGTGGTTCCTGTTTGTGTTCCTAGCGACGATGGCTGCGAGTGTCGTCAACGATAAGGTTTCTGCACTATTTTCTATTGCCGTCATGTTGCCAGGTTTGGCTGTGGGCACTCGGCGGCTGCATGACATCGATAAAAGCGGATGGTTTCAACTGCTGTTTCTTATACCTGTCATCGGCTGGATCATTTTGATTTATTGGGCAGCCCAAGAAGGCAAGGAGCCAAACCGATTTTGATCCGCTACGTTGTCATTTTCCTTGTCGCACTCTCGGCACATGCCGAAAGCCTCACCGGCTACGTTGTCGGAGTCTCGGATGGCGACACAATCACCGTGCTCGACTCAAACCGACAGCAACACAAGATAAGACTGGCCGGCATTGATGCTCCGGAAAAGGCCCAAGCGTTCGGAGATCGCTCAAAACAAAACCTCGCAACACTCGCCTTCAACAAGAACGTGACTGTCGACTGGAGCAAACTGGACCGTTATGGCAGAACCGTTGGCAAAGTAACGGTCAATGGCATCGATGCCAATTTGGCCCAGATCCTGGCTGGCATGGCTTGGTGGTACGAGAAATATCGCAAGGAGCAGTCGCCTGCAGACCAACAAACGTATGCACAAACTGAGCAACAGGCAAGATTGCAGCGAGTTGGTTTGTGGAGCGATAAGAGCCCGACTCCACCGTGGGAGTTCAGGCACTCCAAGGATGGGGTACAGCAAGAACAGACGTGTCCATGCTCAAGCAACATAAATTGCACCGGCCCAAAAGGCGGTCAATATTGCTTAACGGAAAGCGGTTCGAAAAAATACCGTTAGGAAATCAGCTGTCGTTGGACAACAAAGAAAAAATTATCCATTTAGCGACTCGCTCAACTGCAACCGTAAGGCGTCAACAAATTTTTTACTGACGATTCTTTCGGCCTTTGCCTTGAAGTCCGTCCGAACCTTGTCTTTTTTGAGGTCCAAATGACTGGGATAAAGAACTTCAGCCATAACCTCATCGGAGATTCGACGTCCCTGCAATTTGCTCCAGAATGTTAGATCAAGATATGGCAGGTAATACTGATTCACCCAAACATGGGCCTGTTCTTTGGTGAATACTTTTCCAACAGCTTGTACTCCAGTTGCAACCCTCACGCGGTTAAGCCAAATTTCAAATGATCGTTTTAGAGAGTCGTCAGAAGCCTTTAGGTCGACAGCGACAAAATAACCATCATGTTCGTCGGCATAGCTCTCCAGTAGTTGCCAGGAAGGGGTCTCATCCAACTTAATCAGTTCTGAGTGTACTTCTTTCGTAAGCTGAGGATCAATCGCCCCGTTAGTCACAATCTTAGTGTCCAAGTCAAATGAGCCGGACAATTTGACGCGATCGACCCAGTCGGCAAATTTTGGATCCTCCCAATCATTGACTGCAAAAAAATACTCTGCAACAGACTGGTCTCTTACGGGTGCATGACCGGCTAAGCACCTCGATGGATCAGACTCATCACCTATCGGGGACAGAAATAGGTTGTTTGCTTTCTCTTCTAGGTCTACCAACTGATGAGCAGGGAAACGATAGCTTTGAGGGGAAATCTGATACTGATGGTAGCTCCTCAATCTATGCCGACTTACCAATGCAATGGTCCACTCCCTGATTCCCCACTCCCTAGTTTGTTTGTAATTCTCAGGGCAATACACCTTAAGAATTTCACCTCCAATTATCGATTTCATCACTTGTTGCCAAAATTACTTCAATGTTAGTACGATACGATGCACCTAAGCAGTTACCGCTTGCAGATTTGCTTCTTTACACTTGATCAAGAAACGAGCCCAACACTCTAGTGCGGCTCGCCGCTCTTCAAAATAAGAATGTTGATCATAAATACCCTCAACACCAGGCAGTTTGTGGTTCAAGCACATCTCAGAGATATCTCGGCTGATGCCAAGTTTTCGCATGTGGCTTTTCATGGTGCTTCGTAGGTCATGCGGGGTAAATCGACGAATGACAGGAGTGTGATTCTCAATCCAATAATCGATAGCTTCACGGACCGAATCCTTTGAAACATGAATATCACCATCGTATCGTTCAAATCGTGTTCGCAGGCGGGCTGGCAAGACATAATTGGAATTTCCTGCTAGCTCAAACAATTCCTTAAACCAATCGATAACGCAAGGTGCCAACGGGATATCCATGGCCGGCCCCGTTTTGCTTAGGGGTATGTGCCAACGAGCTTCCTTGATGAATACATTCTCTCTCAACGCAGTATAAAGCTCAGAACCTCGGACTCCTGTTGCTAGCAAAATTCGTACTGACAGGAGGTTATCCGGCTTCATTTGTGCATTCATCAGCACGGCCAACTCGTCCGCGCTCAGCATTATTCGCTTCTTAATCTCAGGCCGTTTGCCAATGATGGCTTCAAGCTGGATACCGGCACATGGACTGGCAAATATCAGTTTCTTACCTGTCGCATGTTTGAAAATACCGAGAAGGACGCACCAAAGAGTAAAAAGCTCAACCCAACCGGTTTTGACGCGCTCAATCTGAGCAATAACATCAGTTGGGCCGACTGATTGAACGGACATGGCCCCCATGCCATTTTCGATCCGTTTTAGATTTCTACCGTAGCTACGTTGAGTGCTGACAGCAAGATTCGTAAGCACCAACTCCCGATAGTCCTTAATCAATTCACGGACTGTCCATTCTCTGTGAGCCTTAGTTTTGCGTACTTCATCCGCCGGATTCACCCCATCAAGAAGGGCCAAGCGCTTTTTAGTTGCGGTCAAGCGTGCAGCAGCCAACGACACATCTGGGTAGCGCCCAAGAGTCACCTCTTGTCTACGACCTCCGTGTTGGTAGCGTAAAACCCAAGTTGCCGCACCTGCTACTGACAGCGTAAAGGTGAGCCCTGCGCCGTCTGATTTCGCCACTGGCAAACCTGCACGAACCCATTTCCGTAGCTGGATATCTGTCAGTAAGTTGAATTGGATTTTGGCCATCGTCGTAACACTCCGAAATGCAATGGGCAGCCACCCATCTAGCTACCCATCTAGCTACCCATTAAAGGGCTATTTCGATTATACGGAGATCAACGGCGATTCACACCACCTAGCCAGAACCATTGTAAAACCGTGCACAACAAGGGTAATTCATATACGTCGATGAATTGAAATTACACTACATCAAAACAATGTCGTATTGCTCGGGAGAATAGCTGGGTTCGGATTGCAGGGAAACCGATTTCCCGATGAAGTCGGAGAGCATGGCCAGGGCCTGGGACTCTTCGTCAAGAAAGAGATCGACCACCGCCGGG
>Ga0138256_10000425_pt1 | contig 46433 bp, 35 predicted proteins | sample KNB2016incub_MG_FD_105486 | JGI IMG/M metagenome (GOLD analysis project Ga0138256, IMG submission 105486) | Active sludge microbial communities from wastewater in Klosterneuburg, Austria - KNB2014incub_MG | ecosystem: Engineered > WWTP > Activated sludge > Unclassified | place: Austria... | reverse complement strand
GCCACCGCCCGGCGGCGCGCCCGGATCGCGGCTGTCATGAACGCACTCTGGATTGCGATTGCCCTGTTCGCCGTGGCTGTCCTGGTCTACTTCGTTCTGTACAACGGCCTGATCCGCCGCCGGAACAACGTCGACCAATCGCTCTCGACCGTCGACGTCATGCTCAAGAAGCGATTCGACCTGATCCCGAACCTCGTCGCCGCGGTCGAGGCGTACATGGGCCACGAGAAGAGCACGCTGACGGAGCTGACCGCGCTGCGGACGCGCGCCCTGTCCGGTGATCTGACCGACGTGGAGCGCGCCGACCTCGACCGCAAGGTCAGCGGTGCGCTCGGGCAGCTGCGGGTGGCCGTCGAGGCCTACCCGGACCTCAAGGCGAGCACGAACTTCGTCCAGCTGCAGGGCGCCTTGAACGAGGTCGAGGAGCAGCTGTCGGCGGCGCGGCGGGCATACAATGCGGCGGTGACGGTGTTCAACACCGCCATCCAGACCGTACCCGGCAACCTCATCGCCGGGACGATGGGGCTGACCCAGCGCCCGCTCTTCGAGGCGAACGACGCCGAGCGCGCGAACGTCGACGTCGGCGCGCTCTTCAGCGGCGGCGCATGACCGGCGTACACGCACCGACGCTCCTGGCCGCGCTCGGCACCGACCTCGGCGAGATCGAAGCGCTCCACAGTGCCGTTCACGCCAAGGCCGTCCGCGCGGCGACGCTGGGTGTCGGCGGCGCCGTCGCGATCGGCCTCGGCGCGTTCGCGTTCCTCGCACCGCTGACGCGCTGGTGGCCCGTCGCGCCGGTGGCGGCGGTGATCGTCGGTGCGATCGGCTACGGCATCACGGTTTCGCCGGCGGCGAGCGCGTACAAGGCGGCGTTCAAGACCAAGGTCGTGGGCCGTCTCGTCGCGCTGCGCTTCCCGGCGGCGCGCTACGCGCCGTTCGAGGGGATCGTCGAGGCGGACTTCCGCGCATCGCGGCTGTTCGAGCAAGGCATCGACCGCTACGCCTGCGAGGACCTCATCGAAGGGATGTTCGGCGCAACGCACCTGCGGATCAGCGAGGTCCACGCCGAGTACAAGACGCAGACGACGAACAGCAAAGGCCAGACGACGACGCACTGGCACACGATCTTCCGCGGCTGGTTCGCCGTCGCGGACTTCAACAAGCACTTCAACGGCGTGACGATCGTCCGGCCGGACAGCGCGGAGTCCATGCTCGGCGCGTTCGGCCAGCGGCTGCAGAGCCTCGGACGGGCGATGAGCGATGCCAAGCTCGTGGCGCTCGAGGACCCCGAGTTCGAGCAGGCGTTCGCCGTGTACGGCACGGACCAGGTCGAGGCGCGGTACCTCCTGTCGACGAGCCTCATGCGCCGCCTCCTCGATTACCGGAACCGCGTCGGCGGCAAAGTCCACGTCTCGTTCGTCGACAATCACGTCGTCCTGGCGATCCCGAGCGGCACGAACGCATTCGAGCCGCCATCCATTTGGGCGGCCAAGGCGGAGGTATCGGAAGGAGACGTCGCGGGTATCGTCGAGCAGATCGAGCTGGCCGAGGGGATCGTCGAGGCGCTGAACCTGAACACGCGGATCTGGACGAAGCCGCCGTCATCGGCGCCGACGACGTCGTCGTAGGGGCGGACGGCAATGCCGCTCGACGCCTTCTTCGCCAACCACGCACCGTCGCGCCCTCTCTTCGACACCGTCCGCGCGGCCGTCGAAGCCATCGGACCGGCCGAGATTCGGGTGTCGAAGAGCCAGGTGGCGTTCCGGCGCCGCCGGGCGTTCGCCTGGGCGTGGCTCCCGGGCCGGTACCTGCACGGCCCGCACGCCCCGCTCGTGCTGTCGATCGCGCTCCGGCGACGCGACCCATCGCCGCGCTGGAAGCAGGTCGTGGAGCCGACGCCGGGGTGGTTCATGCACCACCTCGAACTCCGCGAGGCCGCGGACGTCGACGACGAGGTGCGCGGGTGGCTGGAGGAGGCCTGGCAGTCGGCGGCCGGACTCAGCCGGGCGTCGCGATGATCTCGCCGTCGTGCCACTCCGGGTCGCCGGCCAGCAGCTCGCGCATCTTCAGGAAGCGCTCGTGCTGGTCCGGGTTGTCGGCATTCGCGTGGTACGCCTCGCGGCTCTCGAAGATCACGGCCATGAAGTACGTGTTCGGCTCGTTGTCCATGCGATAGAGGTACGCGCCGACATACCCGGGCACGGTCGTGGCGGCGTACGCCTCCGACAGGGCCATAAGCTGCGGCTCGGCGCCGGGGCGGATCTGCATGCGGGCGACGGTTCCGTACATCGTCTGCGCTCCTGGGTCGTGTCGGTCGCTTCCGAGCGGCGCAAGTTGTGGCGGCCGAACGTGAGGGTGTAAGCATATCGGACTCACACGGGGAGTTCAATCGCCCCCTCTCCGGACTTCCGATTGCCCGACGCGACGGTCGATGATACCGTGACGTGTGCGCAGCGGAGCCGCGCCGCGCCGCCCAATGGAGCAGGAGCGTGACGCCGCCGCGCATGCCCAAGACGATCGCGTTCCTGCGTGCAATCAACGTCGGCGGCCACAACGTCAAGATGGAGCAGCTGCGGGCGCTGTTCGAGCAGCTCGGCTTCGACGCCGTCGAGACGTTCATCGCCAGCGGGAACGTCGTCTTCGAGACGGACGCGGCGCCCGACGCGGCGCTCGAAGCGGACATCGAGGCCCACTTGAGGGCGGCGCTCGGCTACGAGGTGGCGACATTCCTGCGCACGGACGCCGAGGTGGCGGCCGTCGCGGCGTACGAGCCGCTGCCGGCGGTCGCGATGGCCGAGGTCGCGGCGTTCAACGTCGGCTTCCTGGCGTCGCCGCTGACGGCCGACGAGATCGCGATCCTCACGGCGTTCAACAACGACATCGACGACTTCCACAGCCACGGGCGCGAGGTCTACTGGCTGTGCCGCACGAAGCAGAGCGACTCGAAGTTCAACAACAACGCCTTCGAGCGCGCACTGCGGCGCCGGGCGACGTTCCGCGGGCGGAACACGGTGCTGCGGCTGGCGGCGAAGTACCAGCCTTCGAGCGCGGTCACAGCCTCCGGCAGCCCGTGACCGATCGTCGCCCTGGGCCAACGCCCGATGGCCGATCGCCGATCGCCCGCGCCGCACGATGCATCCGATCGCCCGCGGCCCGGGACAATGTCCCACGCACGTCGTGACACCGGCCACATGACGAGCGGACCCGCACCGGTTACGCTGTCGTCCTCACCGTTTCCGCAGCGCACCGTCGCTGCTGCGTCAAGGAGTGGACCACGATGAAACGCCCCAGAAACCACACGATCGCCGCCGTGATCCAGTTCGCCGCCAGCGTGTTCAGTGTCGTCACCGGCGCGCAGGCGCTGATGCCGGGCTCGTCGATCGCCGAGGTGATCCCGTTCCCGGTGCTCCTCCTCGGCTTTGCCCTCGGCGCGATCGGCCTCGTCTCGGCCTACGGCATCTGGCAGAACCAACGCTGGGGCGTCATCCTGACGATCGTCATCCGCGCGCTGGACGGGCTGTCGGCCGCGCCGGGCATCCTCTTCGCCCCCAACCCGATGCTGAAGACGATGGCCAGCCTGGGCGTCGTCATCTCCATCGTCGTCATCGCCCTGCTCCTCTGGCCGAAGCCGCGGCCGGTGACGGCCTAGCTTCGATCGAGCGCCGACGACCGCGATCCGATCGTGCGCCGCAGCCCGTCCGCCGACGCCTGGCTGAGCGGCCTGCTGCTCTACTTCCTCCTGGGGAACTACGTCTTCGTCGTCTACGTCATCGTCCTGGCGTTCGGCGGGATCGACAACGACACCAGCCAGGTGCCGTGGTGGCTGAACGCGATCAGCCTGCCGATCGTCATCCTGACCGTGCGTCCGCTCCGCGGCTGGCTGCGCAAGGGCATCCACAGCGTCGTCTACGGCCAGCACGACGACCCGTACGCCGTCCTGGCCGAGGTCCACGACCGCGTCGACGCCGACCCGGCCCCGGCGGCGATGGTGCCGGCGATCGCCGCGGCGATCGCCCAGAGCCTCAAGCTGCCGTACGTGGCGATCGAAACGAACCTCGGCGCGGCGCCGCTGACGGCGGTCAGCGGCGCCCCCGTCGACGGCGCCGACACGACGACGATCCCTCTGGCCTACCATGACACGACCGTCGGCGCGCTGCTCGTCTCGGCGCGCCGGCCGGGCGAGCCGTTGTCCGCGGCGGACACGAGGCTGCTGCACGATCTCGCCCGCCAGGTCGGGATCACGCTGCACGCCGCGCAGCTGACGGAGGCGCTGCAGGCGTCCCGCCGCCAGATCGTCACGGCCCGCGAAGAGGAGCGTCGGCGGATCCGGCGCGATCTGCACGACGGCCTCGGCCCGACGCTGGCGTCGCTGCGGATGCAGCTGAGCGCGCTCCGCGCGGTGCTCGACGACGACCCGGCCGCCCAAGCGCTTATCGACAGCCTGCGCGACGACGTGCGCGCCGCCACGGCCGACATCCGCCGCCTGGTGTACGACCTCCGGCCGCCGATGCTCGACGAGTTTGGACTGGCGGGCGCGCTGCGCAACCTGGGCGCGTCCGACCCGCACGCCGCCGCGGAACGAACCGTCGACGTGCCGGAGGCGATGCCGCCGCTGCCGGCCGCCGTCGAGGTCGCGCTCTACCGCATCGCCGCCGAAGCGCTGCACAATGTCGACCGCCACGCGCACGCACGGACGTGCGCGGTCCGGCTCGACGCGTCGCCGACGGCGCTGACGCTGACGATCGCCGATGACGGCGTCGGGATCGGCGACGGCTGCCGGCCGGGCGTCGGCTTCGTCTCGATGCGCGAGCGGGCGGCCGAGCTGGGCGGAACGCTCACCCGAACGTCGTCGCCGGGCAAGGGCACCGTCGTCACCGCCTCGATTCCGATTGGAGGACCGGCATGACGACGCCCACGACGACGGAACCGCTACGACTGCTCATCGTCGACGACCACCCGCTGTTCCGCAAGGGGCTGCGCGCGCTCCTGGCCACCGTGCCGGGCGTGGCGGTCGTCGGCGAGGCGGCGGGGGGCGACGAGGCCGTGCGGTTGGTGGGCGAGATCGGGCCGCACGTCGTGCTGATGGACCTGCAGATGCCCGAGGGCGACGGCCTATCCGCCGTGCGCCGGATCACGGCCATGCATCCGGACGTCCGGATCCTGGTCGTCACGATGTTCGAGGACGACGATTCCGTCTTCGCCGCGCTGCGGGCCGGCGCGCGCGGCTACGTCCTGAAGGACATGGACGACGTCGAGATGACCCGCGCGATCCTGGCGGTGGGGCATGGCGAGGCGATCTTCAGCCCGGCGATCGCGGAGCGGATGATCGCGTTCTTCGCCACGCCCCCCGCGACGCCCTCGCCGACCTTCCCCGAGCTGACGGACAGCGAGCGGAACGTCCTGCGGCTCATGGCGCGCGGCCTGAAGAACGACGCGATCGCCGTCCAGCTCTCGCTCAGCCCGAAGACGGTGCGCAACTACATCAGCAGCATCTTCAGCAAGCTGCAGGTGGACGATCGCGGGCAGGCGATCGTGCGGGCGCGGGATGCGCGGTTGGACTGATTGTGGTTTATCCTTCCGGCACGGCCGCCGCGCTCGAAGGCGCGCGATCCAAGGCGACAGCGCCTCACCGGGGATGGATGACGTGACGGTTCCGAACATGCGACGCTGGCTCGGTTGGACGATGCTCGGGGCGGCGACGACCGTCGCGATCGGTTGGCGCGCGGTGCTGGCCGCGCCGGATGACGGCAGCGCCACGGACATCACGACCGCCGCCGATTTCGGCGCGCCCGCGTCCGCGCCCTCGGCCGCGATGTGCCTCGCCGGTCCCGGCGCGGCCGGCCATGTGCCCATGCTGCGCGGGTTCACGCATGCCCAGCAGGCCGGCGCGTACCGCGATGCGGTTGCGCTCGACGCGATCGCCCGCGGCGCTTCGGCGAGCGCCGACGACGCCGGTCCGGGACTGGTCTTCTTGCCGCTCGCGCTCGGCCTGGCCTCCGGCTTCGCCACGCTGCCGACCGCCGTCCCGCCGACGCCCGCCCCGCCGTCGACGTCCGTCCCCCCGCCGCCGGCGCCGACGTCGTCGCCCGCACCGACCGACGCGCCCGCGCCGCCCACCGCCGTCCCGCCGCCCGCCGCGTCCCCGACGACGCCCTCCGCCCTCACGTACTGGCGCGATATCCGCCCGATCCTGAACGCCGAGTGCGCCACGTGCCACGTGGCGGGCGGCATCGGACCGTTTGCGCTCGAGGCGTACGCCGACGCGGTGGCGCATGCGGCCGAGATGGCCTATGTCATCGAGCGGAAGATCATGCCGCCGCTGCCGGCCATTCCGGACGGCGAGACGCCGCTGGACGACCCGCGCGTGATGGCGGCGGGCGACCGCGCCAAGGTCCTGGAGTGGCTGGCGGCCGGCCTGCCCGAAGGCGACCCGTCGACGGCGCCGCCGGATGCGCCCAAGCCGGACGACTACGGCCCGCCCGACATCACGCTGGACATCGGCGCCAGCTACACGACGAAGGCAGGCAAGCTGGACGATTACCGCTGCTTCGTCATCGACCCCGGCTTCCGGCGGGACACCGAGGTCCGGATGGTGGACGTGATGCCGACGAACAGCCGGATCTACCACCACGGCATCCTCTACCTGGCCCTGGCCGGCGACGCCGCCAAGCTCAAGCAGCTGGAGGCCGAGGACCGCGAGCCCGGCTACGAGTGCTTCGGCGGACCCGGCGCCGGCACGGGCGAGTGGGTCGTCGGCGAAGCGGTCGGGCGGCTGACGCGGCCGTACCCGGACGGGACGGCCAAGGTGATCCCGGCCGGCGCCAAGTTCGTCCTCCAGCTCCACTACAACACGCTGAACGGCCACGGGAGCGATCGCTCCAAGGTCCTGCTCTGGACGGCGCCCCGCCCGGTGAACCGCGCGCCCGTCGACGTCCGGCTCGTGAACTTCCTGTTCAACCTCCCGCCCGGCAACCCGAAGGTCAGCGTCACCGCCGAGGCGAACGTCGTGGCCGACGGCCAGGACGGCGGCCTGCTGCGCGTCACGGCGCCCGAGGGCAAGCTCTGGCAGGTCTGGGGCCACATGCACATGCTCGGCAGCGTGTTCACGCTCGACCTCATCCAGCCGAACGGCACGAAGCGCCGCCTGCTGGACATCCCGGACTGGGCGTTCAACTGGCAGGGCGTCTACGACCTCGTCACACCCATCGACCTGAAGGCCGGCGACCGCATCCTCATGACGTGCACCTGGGACAACTCGCAGGCGAACCAGCCGTACGTGGACGGCAAGCAGCAGGCGCCGCGGGTGGTGCGGTGGGGGGAGGGAACGTTGGATGAGATGTGTCTGGGGGGGGTGACGGTGACGCGGTAGGGGGCAGCGGCGGGTCGCCCCCCGACAACTTTCACTTACCGCACTGGGCGTCCGAAGCGGACCCGCCCCTCAGCCACTACGACGAACTGTTCCGCCAAGCGTTCTGAATGGTCGTGCAGCAAGGATCGAAGCGTCGCGATCTTGACGTCCGCCCGCTCGTCGCCCAATCGGAGCAGGACGACGCCGTGATGCGGAAACCGTTCGCGATAGATCTTCTCACCGAAGTCCTTGTCGTTTGTGATCAGGACACGACGCTCAGCAAATGCGCGCCGAATCACGTCATCGTCCATGAGACCGCGTGCATCGTCGAAGACCGAGTACACGTCGTGACCCTGCGCGCGCAGCCATCGGGCCACGATCGGTCCCGTGCTTTCATCGACCATGAAGCGCACCTACGCCGTCTCCGTCACGAGAGGCATGTAGGTGGTGTCCTCCAGGGCGCGCGACGCGAAGAGTAGGCACGCCAGCACGTCATCCGTGGTGATGCCGTCGTATTCGGCAAGTATGTCCGCCACCGACGATCCGTGTGCCAGTCGTTTGAGGATGTACTCCACGGCCAGCCGTGTTCCTCGAATGACCGGCTTACCTGCCAGGACGCGGGGGTCAACCGATATCCGCTCCGCCAACTCCCGATCTTCCATAGACGTCTCCTTCGCCAGCCAAGCGGATCATTCGCGTACGGACGGCAATGATAGGCCCGGCGCGCCAGGACGATCGATCGGCAGAGGGCCAATGTCCACTCGCACCCGGCCGCGTGTTCTATCTCGACACGCGAGTGCCCCCGGGCGATGATCCCAGGATCGTCGCTCGGCCCGCCTAGCCTCGCGCCTCACGCCGAGGCCACGCCCATGCCCCGCCGAACCGCCGTCGTCGCTCTCGCCATCGCCGCCACCCTCGTGGCCGTCGCACTCGCACCACCGCGCCCCACCGCCCCCGCGCAGGCCGCCGGGCGCGCGACGCCGACCGGACCGGCACCGACGCCGCGGGGTACGGAGATCGCCCGGCCGTGCGTCGTCACCGGCACTCGGCGTGTCGAGCCGACGACGGTGCAGCTTGGCGAGACCATCGATGTGACGATGACTGTGCGGGCTGCGTGCTCGGGAGCGATCTTCCCGTTGCACGTCGCGCTGGTCATCGAGGGCTCAGCCGCAATGGCGGACGGGCTCGGCCGGGACGTGAAGGCGGCCGCGTCGGCTCTCCTTGACGCCCTCGACCTGCCCAACAATCCGCACACCCGCGTGGCCGTGATCGGCTTCGACGACCGCGTCCGCGTGAAGTGCCCTGTGTCCAGTGACGACTGGCGGGTCAGACGCTGCATCGAGCGGATCGGCGCGCAGGGCAACGCACGCCTGGATCTCGGCATCGCTGAGGCCAGGCGGCAGCTGGTGGCGGCCAGCGACGACTACAACGAGTCGGGTCGGGATACCCAGCGACAGGTCACGGTGGTGTTTGCCGCCCGTCCAACGGGCGACTGCGCGCGTTCGATGCACGAGGCGAGTCGGCTGAAGGGGTTGGGCATCCTGCTGCTGACGGCGTGTGTGGGCGAGGACTGCGACGTGCAGTGCATTCGGTCCATGGCCACGTCGCCGCGGTATCACTTCTCATGGCGGAATCGGCTGCGGCCGGCCCAGTACTTCCGCTCGTACAACCCCGGCTTCCAGAACGTCATCCTCAAGCGGCTCGCCATCGACGATCACCTGCCGGGCACGCTCCAGATCCTCACCGACACGATGCAGCCGCCGCCGACGCTCGTCGATGTTGCGACCGGCCGACTCCGTTGGACCCAGACGCACATCCCCAAGGAAGGCGTCACCTTCACGTTCCGCACCCGCTCCCTCGCCGTCGGCCACCAACCGTCGACGTTGGGCGCGACGGGAGCGTTCACCGACAACCGAAACCGGACCGGCTCCATCGTGTTCCCGACGACGCCGATCACCGTCGTCCGAACAATGTCCGGCATCCGCCCGTGACGCGCGTCCCGTCCTTCGTCCCAGGCACGACGACGCATCGCCCCGCCCGCATCGCCTCTGCCCTGGCTCTCGCCACTGTCCTGCTCACCGTCGCCCTGGCTCCGCCACCCCCCGCCTCCCCCGCGCAGGCCGCCGCCCGCGCGACGTCGACCGGACCGGCGCCGACGCCACGGGGGACGGACGTGGCGCCGCCGTGCGTCGTCACCGGCACCCGACGCGTCGAGCCGACGATGGTGTTGCTGGGCGAGGCGGTGGCCGTAACGATGACGGTGCAGGCGACTTGCTTTGGCCCTATCTACCCGCTGCACCTTGTGTTGGTGATCGAGGGTTCTGCTGCGATGGCTGGCAAGTTGGGTCGCGACGTGAAGGAGGGGGCTGCTGAAGTGGTCGAGCGGTTGAACCTGCCGAACAATCCAGCCACCCGTGTAGCCGTCGTCGGCTTCGACGACCGCGTTCGGGTGAAGTGTCCGGTCTCCAACGACCCCAATCGCGTGAAACACTGCATCGGTCGGGTCGGCGATCGTGGCAATGCGCGCCTGGAATCGGGTCTCGCAGAGGCCCGGCGGCAACTTCGAGCTGCGCGCCGCGATTACAGGAGTCCGGACTCGATCCGCGAAGTCGCCGTCGTGTTCGCCGCCCACCCGACCGGCGGTTGCACGCGACCGGTGCGCGAAGCTGATGGGCTCAAAGGAGACGGGGTCCTTCTCGTCACCTTGTGTATAGGTGAGGACTGCGATGCACAGTGCCTGCGGGCCGTCGCCACATCACCCCGCTATCACTTTCCGTGGCGGGAGCGCATGCAGTTGGCGAACATCTTCGACACGATTCGCCGGTCGTTCCAGTACATCCTCTTGAAGTGGTTGACGATCACCGACCAGCTCCCAACCGCGCTGCAGATCGTGACCGACACCGCCCAGCCCGCGCCGAACGACATCGACGTCGCGAACGGCCGCATCGGTTGGACCCAGACGCACATCCCGCGCGAAGGCGTTACCGTGACGTATCGCGCCCGTGCGGTTGCACCAGACAGCCAGCCGTCCACGTTGGGTGCGACGGCCACTTTCATCGACGGCGGCAACCACACCGGGTCGATCGGCTTCCCATCATCGCCGATCACCGTACTTGGCTTCGAACCCCGCCCTCCACGCTGATCCAGCGCGCAGCGTCGCGCCCAACGCCGACGATCGCCGCCCGGGCTACTCGGGCGCCGGCAACAACTCAAACGCCGCCCGATGCCGCGGCCGGACGACCCCGAAGTGCCGATGGTCCAACGTCAGGATCGTGCCGATGTTCAGGCGCTCGGCGACGGCGACGATGACGGCATCGACGAAGTCGAGGCCGCTGTCGCCGTACTTGGTCATGATCTCAGCCGTTCGGCGATAGTCCGCCAAGTTGGGCTCGAGGAGGGCGAATGACGTGCTGCCTTGGCCGGCAAGGTCGACGAAGACTGTAGCCGCACTGCGACCGATTCGACCGGAGAGCACAAAGCAGATCTCGGCCAGCGCCGACGATGGCAGCCAGGGCATCGTGCGCAACGTGCGGGCCGTCCGCGCGACGAGCGCATGATCGGGATCCCTCGGGTTGACCAGGCTCACGATGAAGCTCGTATCAGCGATGCTCGTTGTCACGCCGGATCCTCTCGTGCTTCGCGAGGACGATCTCTCCGAAGATCTCCTCTGCTTCCCTCCCAAGCGGAGCGGCAGGCCCGTCGAAGATCCCGATCAACGCTTCCATCGGCGACCCCTCCGTCTCGCCCGACTCCGCCACGTACGTCCCCACTGCCTCCCGGATGAGCAGCGACGTCGTCGTCCCTCGGCGCCGTGCAAGCTCCTGCAGGCGCGCGTACATCTCCTCGTCGAACATGACCGTAGTGCGCTTCATCGTGTCCTCCTCGTCGATCGTGTGGATATGCTGCCATATATGGTGCTAGCGGAGAAGCTGGCACGTCACCTCCCAATCGCCGCCCGCTTCGCCGCCCGCACCGCTCAACGCACGCCCGACGCGCGTATCATCGTTGACCGACGAGCCACGGCACCGCCGTCGAGCGGCCACCCGACCCAACCCGGAGCTCGCCATGACACGGCACCGAACGCGCCCGATCCGCAGCGCCCTCGCCCTCTCCACCGCCTTCGCCATCGCGTTGTCCCTCGCCGTCGCTCTACCCGCCGCCCGCGTCGCCCACGCCCACGGCCCCGATGTGCTCGACGTCGGCGCGCGCAACATCGCACCAAGCGACATCGACGTCCAGACCAGCGACGCACAGGCCGCCGACCCGCCGATCCCCGCCACGACGTCCCTCGCGACGTGGCGCTACAACCACGACGCCCATCGCGGCGCCTACCGCCTGTCGAGCGGCGCCGCCGGCACGAACCTGGCCGACGTTCAGCAGCTCTGGTTCGATGCCGCCAGCATCTTCGTCCGCGCCTCCGGCATCCCGGCCTACGACATCGGCCCGTTCGCCGACGGCAATCCGAACGTGCCGGGCGAGCAGGACTACGTCTACCGCCTGCCGCTGGATGCCGCCTTGGAGACCGGCACCCCCCGCGCCACGGGGCTCGGCAGCATCGGGACGTTCGTGAACGGCGTGCCGATCTACAACGCGCTCGACGCCTGGTCGTACAGCGCCGCGGCGGGGCGCGACGCGCCGAACATGGGCGGCATGGGCGGGCAGCGGGGCGACCGCATCTGGAACCGCAACGCCGCGCTGGCCGAGCGGCGCGGGTTCGACGCCTGCCTCGGCCACCCTGCCCGGGGACAGGCGCAGGGCGCCGGCACCGCCAACGGCCGCTACCACCACCACATCGATCCGACCTGCCTGCGCGCCGCCCTCGGCGACGACGACGTGATGCGCCACTCCCCGATCATCGGCTGGGCGTTCGACGGGTTCCCGCTCTACGGTCCTTACGGCTACGCCGACGCGAACGACGCATCGAGCACCGTCCGCCGGATGCGCTCGAGCTACCGCCTGCGGGACATCGCCGCCCGCACGACCCTGGCCGACGGCTCGGCCGTGCCCGCCGCGCAAACCGGCCCGCCCGTCGGCGGCGCGTTCCCGCTCGGCTGGTACGTCGAGGACTTCACGTTCGCCGCAGGCTCGGGCGACCTCGACGCCTTCAACGGGCGCTGGACCCGCACGCCGGAGTTCCCGGACGGCATCTACGCCTACTTCACGACGCTCGACGACGCCGGCGAGCCCGCCTACCCCTACCTCATCGGCCCGCGCTACCGCGGCCGCGTGGCCGCCGACAACCTTGGTCCGGGCGGGCGCGTGGTGGTACCGACGGGCGCCGCGACGTTCGTTCCGCCGGTTGCGACGGACGTGCCCCACATCGCGACGGCGGGCCCGAGCCCGTCGTCGACCGGTGCGCCGTCCGCCGAGTCGACGCCGACGTCGATGCCGACGACGGCGCCCACCGCCGCCATCCCAACGTCGACGGCCACCCCGCTCGCCGCCCGCTGCTACCTGCCGTGGGCCGGACGGCTGTCGTCGGACCGTGCTGCGGCGCGCTAACGCTCCGCCGCGATCAGGTAAGCCCCGCTCACCGGATCCCGTCCCACCGCAATCATCGCCCGCCGGATCGCCGACGTCACCGTGCCGCCGGCCGACAGCTCGGCCACGAGCTCGAGCGTGGCCCGATCCGTGTGGCCGGCCGAGACCTCGTCGCTCCAGCCGATGACCGCTCGCGCCCCGCGGGCCAGGAACGCCTCGCTCATCGCCACGCCGCGCAGGCTGTCGCAGCCCATCAGGACCACCACGGCGTCGTCGCGGAACGAACCGTCGAGGTGGTCGCGGATGAACGTCGCGCCGAGGCCGTTGTAGGGCCGCGGGTCGGCGCCGACGGTGCGCCGGACGGGCACGAGGGCGCCGATCTCGGCCGGCGTCAGGCGGGTCGCCGGTGGGTTCGACCCCGTCCCCGGCGATGCGGGCAACATGGGCCACGACGGCGACGGACCCTGGACCAGCCCCGTCACGGCGAAGCGGCTCAGATCGACCGGCTCGTTCGTGAACAGCGCCACGTCGTCCGTCCAGCGGCCGCCGTCCACGATCAGCGCCGAGTGGACCCGCAGCACGATGAGCGAAGCGCCGTCCGCCGGCAGCGACCGGAATCGGCCGACCGTCGCCTCGTCCGGCGGCACGACCCGCAGGCCGCTGCCCGCGCCCCCGATCACCGCCGCGAGGTCGCGTTGGAACCGCGAGCCCGGCTGGATCGCGCCAAGCTGATCGACAAGAAGCACCCGCGGCGCGCTTGACGGACGCCCACGCCGCGCCCCGGCGAGCTGCGCGATGCGTCCGAGGAGCCGACGAATCAGCGTCTCCCCGCCCGCCGCCAGCGGCACGAGCGCGCCCATGGACACCCCGCCCACCATCACGGGCGGTTCATGCGGCGGGCCGTGGCGCGCCGGCGGGTCGGTGGGACCGAACGGCGGACCGGGAACGATCGGCACGCACCGCGGCGGGCAGCGCGGCGTGCTCGTCGGCGTCGGCGTCGACGTTGGGGTCAAGGTGACCGTCGGTGTGCGCGTCGCCGTCCGGGTTGCGGTCGGCGTGCGCGTCGGCGTCGGCGTGGACGTCCGCGTGGAGGTCCGAGTTGGGGTCGGGGTTCGTGTCGCCGTCGGCGTGAACGTCTGCGTGGAGGTCGGCGTCAGGGTGCGGGTGGCGGTCGGCGTCCGCGTCGACGTGGCGGTCCGCGTGGCGGTTGGGGTGCGGGTGAGGGTTGGCGTCGACGTGGATGTGACGGTCGGCGACAAAGTGGGCGTTCGCGTCGGGGTGACGGTCGCGGACGGCGTCCGCGTCGGCGTGCCGGACGGCGTCGGCGTCAGCGTCCGCGTCGGCGTCGGCGTCGACGTGCGCGTCGCGGTCGGCGATAGGGTCGGGGTGCGCGTCGGCGTCCGGGTGGCGGTCGACGTCGGCGTGCGCGTCGCGGTGGCGGTGGCCGTGGGCGTGCGCGTCGCCGTCCGTGTGACGGTCGGCGACGGTGTGCGCGTGGGCGTCGCGGTGCGCGTCGGCGTGTCCGTCGGGGTCGGCGACCACGACGGGGTGGCCGACGGGGTGAACGTCTGCGTCGGCGTCGGCGTCCGCGTCGGGGTGTTCGACGGCGTCGGCGTGGATGACGGGGTCAGCGACGGAGTGGGCGACGGCGTCGGGAGCTGGAGGACGATGCAGTTGCCGTCGTCGATGCGGTCGCAGTCGGGCGCCTGGTCGAGGTTGTTGTCGTGGAAGTCGGTCGCCCACATCACCCGGAACAGGAGCGGGCTGCCGAGCGCGCTTCGCCGGACGAACATGTCGACGTTCGTCCCGGTGATCTCGTAGCCGATGTCGAGGTTCCCCTCGGCCGCCTGCGGACCACCGGCCCCGGCCGTGCCCGTGCCGAGCACGCGGCTCCACTGCGCGCTGGCCGGCGCGTTCGTCGTGTATCCCGGCGGGCTCCCGCCGCCCCAGCGCGTCGCGAAGCCGACGTTGGCCAGATCGTCCATCAGCGTCAGCTCCCCGAGCCGGTCGCGGCCGAGCGTCGGGTCGGGCGGCACCGTGCGGTCCTCGAGCATGAGCAGGTACTCGGCGTCGACCATGTTGCCGCCGGACGTCACGCCGTCGCCGTTCGTGTCGAAGAACCACTTGTAGCGCGCCTCGCCGGTCGGGCCGGTGTTCGGCCAGCCGGCCGGATCGACGTTCTGGAGCCGCAGGTAGAGGTACTCGGCGTCGACGGCGGCATAGGCGCGGAAGACGTTGCGGTGATCACCGCAACCCGGCTCGTCGGGGTCGGTGCCGATGGACGTCCAGATGGCCGGCCAACCGACGAATTGCCGGCGAGCGGCGCTGGACAGGTTCGCCGTCCGGGCATTCGCCAGGCCGATCATGGCTGCAACCACGGAAGCGCAGGCGATGACCACTCCGGTCGGACCGATCCTACGGTGCACGCCGCGTCCTCCCATGTCGATCACCCCGGGACAGCAGGGCGGTCGGATCGCCAGCATAACACAAAAATAACCGCCAGCGCAAGCGGTCATCCAAGCCGATTCCAACGCACGCCCGGAACGCCCGTGCGGCCGCATGGTGCCGGCCGCGTGTTCGCCGCGGCCACACCAATCATCGCCGCCCGGTGTCGCGTATCACCTCCGAATCACCCATGCGGCCTCCGACTCGCCGGAGCAGCCGCACCCCACAGTGACGAGACATTCGGAGGATTGCCATGCGCAGGTTCGGATTCGTTGTGGTCTTGACGGCTCTCTTTGTGTCCGGTTTGGCCAGCACCGCGTTTGCCCAGGGCGGCGGACGGGGCGGGCCCGGCGGCGGCGGCGGCCGCGGACCGCGCCAGCCCGACGCCTGCGCCACCATCGCCAAGGCCGTGCACGACGCCTGTCCGTGCAACGGCACCGACGGCAGCGGCTGGGCGGACCACGCCGGCTACGTGACGTGCGTCCAGAACGCCGCCGCGGCGGCCGTTGCCGCCGGCGGCGCGCAGGAGTGCGCCGACAAGATCGTCGAGCGCGCCGACAAGAGCCCCATCGGCACCGAGGGCTTCACGTGCCCGACGGCGCCGAGCGGCCCCGGCGAGCGCCCCGGCCAGCCTGGCCGCCCCGGCCATCCCGGTCGCCCGGGCGAGCCCGGCGCACCGCGCCCGGTGGAGGCGTGCCAGGTCGTCGCCAAGGCCGTCCACACGGCGTGCCCGTGCAACGGCGTCGACGGCAACGGGTGGACGGACCACGCCGCGTACACGGAATGCGTCCGGAACGCGGCAGCTGCGGCGGTCGCGGCCGGCGGCTCGCAGGAATGCGCCGACAAGGCGATCGAGCGAGCCGACAAGAGCCCCATCGGCACGGAAGGTTTCCAGTGCCCGGCAGAGGGCGGTCGCGGTCCCCGCAAGCCAGGCGGCGGCCAGTAGGCCTCGGCGCCACGCGGCGGAACGGTTCGTCCGCAGCAAACAGCCTCCGGCGTGATGCCGGAGGCTGTTTGTTCGTTCCGCCTGACGGCCTCGCGCGGCCGGCTTCCCCGAACGCCGAACCGCCCCCCATCCCGCTCCCGACGCTTGGCCGTGCGCCAAGCGTCGTCGCATACCGCCGAGCCTGCCTCGCCTACCCTGGGCGCGCGGCACGACGTTAAGCTCGGTACCCCCGGATCGGCCGGGCCTCGGCCCCGTGGCGACCCCGTCGACCCGTCCTCCCTCCGGCCTCCGGCACCGCGCGTACGGTCGCGGACCCGGAGCGCGGCGGGCCAATCATTCGGCACGCTCCATGCGTACCATCTGTGAGCATGCGCGACATGCAGCCTTCCGATCAGCCGGACATCCAGCACCTGATCGCGCGCGCCAGACAAGGCGACGAAGCGGCGCTGCGCTGGCTGTACGAGACGCACAGGACGCGCATCCACCGCCTTGCCGTCACCCTGCTGGGGGATGGGGACGAGGCCGACGACGTCGTGCAGGACGTGATGATCTACGCGCTACGAAACCTCGACCGCTACCAGAGCGAACGCGCCGCGTTCGGGACGTGGCTGCACACCGTGACGGTGAGCCGGTGCCGCGACCGCGGCCGGCGCGCCCGTCGCGGCGCCGCCGGCCTCCGCGCGTGGTGGTCGAGCAACGGCGAGGAAGCGGTCGACCCGGAGGACAACGTGGCGCGGATCGACGCGCGCGGCGCCCTCGGACCGGCGCTGGCCAGCCTGACGCCGCTTCAACGGGAGGCGTTGGCGCTGCGTGCGGTGTCCGAGCTCAGCTTCCAGGAGATCGGCGATGCCCTCGGCATCCCGCTGCGGACGGCCCAGACGCGCGTCACCGGCGCCATCGCGGCGCTCCGCCGCGCACTGTCGACCCATTCCGCCCCTCCCACGGCCGCCGCACCCACGGCCGCCGCACCCACGGCCGCCGCACCCACCCCGTCCCACGTCGCCCCCGCACCCACCCGGCCGCCCGAGCCGTCCGCTTCGCGCGGCCGCAGCGCCCGCATGCCCGGGCCCGTCCGGCCGGAAGACGCCCGATGAGCGCTCCCTCCGCCGCGCACCTCTCGGACGATCAGGCGCAGGACTACGTCTTCGGCGCGCTCGACGATCGCGCCCGCGCCGATGTGGCCGCCCATGTGGCCCGGTGCGCCGCGTGCGCGGCGACCGTCACCCGGTTCGACCGCGAGCAGGCGGCGCTGTTCGAGCTGATGCGGGCCGCCGCCAGCGCCCGCCCGCCCGGCCGTGCCACGGAGTGGTCAGCCGTTCGTGATCGGATCGTCGCGCCGCGGCACCGCTTCGGGTGGGCGTGGGGTTGGGCGGCCGGCACGATCGGTGGGCTCTCGGCGCCCTTCCTCTTCGCGGTGGGCGTCGCCTCGGCCGCCGGCGTCAGCTATGCCGCGCTGCCCCCGGTCCGCCACGCCGTCGACCGCGTGCTCGGGATCGCGGCGGCGACGCCCGCGCCGACGCTCGCACCCACGACGGAGCCGACGGCTGTCGCCGACGATCCGGCCACGGCGACGCCGACCACCACCCCGACGCCGACGCCGGCCGTCGACATCGGCGCGCCGTCCGTGGACGATGCGGACCGCGACGATGGAGCCCCGTCCCACCGCGAGGTTGCCGGGTCACCGACCGCGCTGTCGGCGCTCACGCCGATCCCGACGGCCTCGGCCTCCCCCGGCGCGACCGCAACGGGCTCGTCCGCCGACCCGGCGATCGGCTCCGGCGGTGCGCCCGCTGCCGCGACGACCGTCCCGGCCTCCCCCGCACCGAACCCGACCACGGGCATCCAAGTGCCGCCCGGTGGGCCGACGCCGCCGGTTCGCCCCACGCCCGACCGCGATGGGCGGGGGGGGCGCGGCGGACCGGGCGGCGGCCGTCTGCCGCTCCCGCCGCCACCGGGCGGCCAACCAGGACCGGGACCCGGCCCCGGCCCACGCCCGACCGAAGGCGGCGGCCCCCCGCCCGGTCCGACGCCGAGCGCCAACGAGACGCCGGGTCGGCGCGACCGGGGGCCGGGCCGCCGCGGGCACGATCGGCCACCCGATGGGACGCGCGGCGAACGAACGCCGGAGCCGGAGCGCCCGTAGCCGCGCGTCGAGCATCCGAAGGCGCGCGCCTCCCGCCGACCCGCCGCACCCCTTCTCCTACCGCCTCCTACCGCACACGCCCCTCCCGCCGTGCGACCGGGAGGTAGACGACCGACGTCGCCGCCGCGTCCGGTGTCGGCGCGCCCGTCGGCGGGGCCGCGATCGGTGTCGGTTCCGGCGTGGCGGGGTCATCGGTGGACGTCGGCGGCACGGGGGACGGCAGCGAGGACGTCGGTGTCGTCGTCGATGTCGACAACATCGTCGGCGTCGGCGACGGGGCGATCGGCAGCGGCGCTGTCGGATCCCCGCCCGGCTGGCGCGCCTGCCCCGAGTTCGGGTCGACCATCAGGCCCGAAACATCGACGGCCTCGAAGGCGCTGCCCGGGATCTGGCGCAGGCGCTGGAGGACATCGTTGTCCCAGCGCTCGTCGGGCACGCCGGACAGGAACCACGGGCTGCCGTTGTCGGCGTTGATCATGCCGTAGCGCTTGACGGCGCGCAGGATCACCTGCAGCTCGGGCGGGTAGGCACGGACGTCGAAGCCGGCCTTGAGGCGCATCCGCAGCCCCATCGGCGGCAGGTTGGGGTCGGACGATCGGCTGGCGAAGTGGCGACCCGGCCAGAGGTAAAGGCGCTGCGTCGCCGGCACCGTGAAGCGGATCGCATGTGTGATCTCGCCCGAGGCGACCTCATCGTAGCGCACGAGGCCGGGCAGGATCGGCAGGCCGGCGGCGTCGGCCGACGTCCAGCCATCCGGTCGCAGGGCATGGCTGGCGAGGTCGAAGATCGCGCCCGAGCCCGCCTTCCAGCTGCCGTCCGGCTGCGGATAGGCGGCGTACAACTCGTAGAGCATGCACCGGTCGCGGTCGAGCATGAGGATGTGCCGATCGCCGTCCGCGTTCGGCCCGCCTTCGATCGGGGCGTTGCGCGGCACGGGGTACGGCCCGGGGTCGCTCTCGTCGTCGTACTCGAACGTGACCGGCACGCGCGCCTGATCGCCCGGAACGATCACATACGGGATGCCGATCGGGCCGCCGTTCCAGAGGCCGCTGCCGAAATCGGCCTTCAGCTTGGCCTCGGACCCGATCGCGCGCACCCACGCATCCGAGCTGCGGTGCACCGGCAGCGTATCGACTGGGGTGTTCCAGATATTGTCGCCCGGCAGCATCGGACAGCCGGCGATAATGGGCGGGGCGGCGACGGCCGTCGTGGGGCGCAAGAGCGCCGCGGCGAGGGCGACGCGTGCCGCGAGGGCGACGCGCGCTGCGTGCGGGCGGACCGAATCGGCGGGGCGGGCGCAGGCCATCGGCGGCTCCTGTGGGGTGTGGGGGGATAATAGGAGGACGCAGTTCGTTCGTCACCGATGCGCCGCTCGGCCGCGCGCCACCGATCCGGATCCCCGATGCCCGCCTCCAACCCCGCGTTTCTCGAAACGATCTTCCGCGCCCATGACGTCGATCTGGCCCGCGGCCCGCTCTTCGACCGGGCGCCCGGTCCGACGTCGCCCGACCCGTCGTTCGACCGCGCCGCCGGCATGCTGCTCGGGCTGGCGATCGGCGACGCCCTCGGCCATCCGGTGGCCGCAACGCCGCCGGCCGAACGCGCCGCCCGGTGGGGCGACGTGCGCGACTACGTGCCCAACGTCCACGCCGGCGGCGCCGCACTCGGCCTCCCGTCGTCGCTGACGCAGCTCGCGTTCTGGATGCTCGAGAGCGTCGTGGCCGCCGGCCGCTTCCATCCCAAGCGCGTCGTCGATCGCTGGAGCGAACGGCCCCTGTTCGGCGCCGGCACCACGGTCCGCGATGCCCTGCGCGAGGTGCGCGGCGGCGTGCCGTGGCACCGCTGCGGCCGCAAGTCGGCCGGCGCCGGCCCGGCGGCGCGGGTCGCCCCGCTGCTCCTGCCCCACCTCGCCGGCCAGAGCGCCGACGTCTGGACGGATGTCGCCCTGTGCACGCTCGCCACGCACAACGACTCGGCCGCGCTGGCGGGCGCGCTCGGCATCGCGGCCGTGCTGCACGGCTGCCTCGCGTCCGGTGGCGCCGAAGCCGGGCCGGCGCGTCCCCCGGATGGGTGGTGGGCCGACACGTTCGTCGACGCCATCCGCGGCGTCGAGGTCGAGCCGTTCTACACGGTCGCCGTCCCAGGCGAGACGGTGTGGACCGGCCGGCTCGAGCAGCGCGTCGGCGCCACCGTGCCGGCCGGCCTGGGCGACGGCCTCACCGTCGCCGACGCCGCGAGGCACTGGGGCAGCGGCGCATACGCGCTCGAGGCGATCCCGATCGCCCTGTTCATCCTGGCCCGCCATGCGGACGATCCCGAGGCCGCCCTCGTCCGCGCCGTGAACGACGCCACGGCGAGCGACGTCGTCGGCGCGATCGTCGGCGCGTGCGTGGGGGCGCTGCACGGAGCGCAGGCGTGGCCGGAGCGGTGGGTGGCGGGGCTGAGCGGGCGGACGGCCGCGGCGGACGACGGGCGGGTGTTCGCGATCATCGAGGCGGCGCGGGGGCGGTGGGGAGGATGAGGAACCCCACGGCCTCGGTCGGCGGCGCCGGGATCCGTTGACCGGACTGCAGCTGGCGCGACGTCGTGCCTTCTGGCAACATCCGTTCGGCCGGCCTGTCGCAGGTCGGGGTGTGGACGCAGTTGCACAAGGAGTGTTCCCGTGAACGTGATGTGGATTCTCGCATGGGTCGTCGTCGGTGCCATCGGGGGCTGGCTGGCCGGCTACATCACCACCAAGAACATGAAGTTCGACTGGGTGGACGTCGTGCTCGGGATGGTCGGCGCGGTCGTCGGCGGCTGGCTGCTCAGCTTCTTCGGAATCGAGAGCGCGGGGCTCAGCCTCGGCTCGATCCTGGCCGCGTTCGTCGGTGCCGTCCTGATCACATGGCTCTACGGCAAGTTCATGAAGAAGCAGATCCAGTAGCCGACGGGCGATCCGCACCCGAAGCGCCGATTCCGCCACCGGCCCGCATGCGCGCCGGTGGCGAGAGGGCAAAGCGACGGCGGGCAACCCGATGTTGCCCGCCGTTGCTTCGACCACTTGCACGCCCCATTGGGGCGATTGCCGATCCGATTGCCGATCCGATTGTCGATCCGCGCCCGCCTACCGCGGTGGGATCGTGATGACCTGTCCCGGGTAGATCAGGTTGGCGTTGGGGATCTGCGCCTTGTTGGCGGCATGGATCTCCGGCCACCGACCGGCGTTGCCGAGGAACCGCTTGGCGATACCCGACAGCGTGTCGCCGCGCACGATCGTGTACGTCGTCGCCTCGGTCTCGACGTGCTTGGCCGCCTGCCTTGCGAGTTCGGCCTCGTACTTCCGGCGCACCTCGGCCAGCTCGGCCTGCTGCTTGATGAGCGCGGCCTTCTCGTCGGCCGTGGCCTTGGCGACCGCCGCCCGGATCTCCGCATCGCGCTTGTGCATCTCGGCCTGCAGGTCCGGCGCCTTGGCCCGGCCGTCGACCGGACCGAGAGGGGCGTTCGGCTTGGCGGGCGCGTCCTTGGCCGCGGCGGTCTTCGGCTTGCGGCGCGTGCCGGGTACCGTCTTGTTGAGCATGTCCCTTACGTGCTCGAAGATGCTCTTGTCTGCCATGAGTCAGCTCCTGATGGATCACCGTGGGGGGGTTCGCGCTGCGGATGCGCCACGGTCACATTGCAGGCAATGAGGATACCCCAAACGCGGCTACGGCAAAAAAGGGATCGGTAGCGGCAGCCGCACGATCGTGTGCCGGCGGTACGGGTCGTCCGAGTTCGGCTGACGCCGCACGACCGTGTACAGCCGCTCCGGGCCGGTCGGCGACGACGGGCCGGCGGCCACCCCGCCGCTGAGCCAGAGCGCTTCGGCGGACCCCGTGGACGGGTACGTGACGGGCAGAGGGAGGGCCGGATCGGCCACGTCGATGCCCCGGACGCCGAGCCGATCATCGGAGCCGAGGACGATCCCGGAGATGCCGATGCGCACGCCGTGACCTTCGACGATCGTCGCGACATCGCCCGTCACCTCGATGCCGGCCGTCCAGGCGTGCGTCCCGTAGCCGCTCGACCCGATCGTGAGGCTGCCGTCCAGCCGCGGAGCGTCGATGTCCCGCGCGTCGAGCGTCACGGCCACGACCGGCGCGTAGGCGTACGGGTCCCAAGGGCCGTCCCGATGCTGGATGCCGGTCGCGATCACCCGGCCGTCGCGCCCGCCGATCGCGGTGAAGGCGATCTTCGACGCGACCTCGCCGCGCCGGACCGGCGCCCGCGGATCCGTGACGTCGAAGCCGACGATCCGGCCGCCCTCGACGACCCACAGCCGCGTGCCGAGCGCCAGCACGTCGGCCACGTCGCGGGCATCGACGACGCCGATCCTCCGCGGTGCCGCCGCATCGTGGACGTCGACGATCTCGAGCGGACCGCCGCCGATGCGCACGTACGCGCGCGCGCCATCGAGCACGAGCCCGGTGATCGGGCCGCCGAACGCGCTGGGCGCCGACGCGGCGCCGGGGATGCGGCGGGTGGCGCGTCCGTCGGGGGCGACGTCGAACGCGGCGAGGGTGCGGCCGAGGCCGGCGAGCAGCACCCCGTCGTGCCACGCCAGCGTGCGGGGCAAGCCGTCGATCTGGCCGACGACGTGGAGGAGGGCGGCGGGCGACTGCGCGGCGGCCGCGGTCGTCACTTCGGGTCCGGGTCCGGCGGCGCTGCCGGCGAACGCGAGGCCGAGCGATACGACGATCCGTGCCAAGAGGATCGCCGGACTGCGGCCGAACTGGCGAGATGCGGAGCGCATCATAGGGTCCTCCACGCCGTGCGGACCGATGGCGCATCGATCGTTGAAGGACGGGCGATGCACACTGCGTACCGTGCAGGCCGGCGAAATGTTCCATCGACGGCCCGCCGGGGACGCAGCCCTCGCCACACCCTAATCCGCCGTCGCCACCACGTCCGCCGCCCCGTGCGCCGCCCCCTGCTTCGCCCAGTCCTCGTCCCCCGTCACGGTGAACACCCGGAACGCCTCGGCGTGGTCCATCGCCTGGATCTGGGCGTCGTCGGGATGCGCTTCCTTGGCCCGCTTGGCCGCGCCGCCGGACCACTCGCGGATCCGATCGGCCAGGTCGGTCCACGTGCCGAGCTGGCTGGGGTGGGCTTGCAGCGCCGCGATCTTCCGGTCGATCGTGCCGGTGATGTCCGAGTAGACGTCGCCGTCGCCGAAGCCGATCACGTAGAGCTTGCGGATCTTGTGGGGACGAAGGCCCTCGCCGGCGAGCTCCTCGAAGAGGTGCGGCTGGCCCGAGGACGGGAAGATCGCGTCCACCGCGGCCAGGGCGGCGGCGCGGTGGTCGGGGTGGTTGATCCAGCCGCCGGGCGTGAAGACGAGATACGGGTCGCCGGCGATGACGACCTCCGGCCGGAACCGCCGGATCTCGCGCACGAGCCGCTTGCGCAGCAGCATCGTCGCCTCGAGCATGCCGTCCGGCTCGCGCAGGAAGATGATCTCCGTCACGCCGACGGCCGCCCCGGCCGCGCGCTGCTCGGCCTCGCGGATCCGGATCGCCCGCGCGCGCGTCATGCCTTCCTCCGCGATGCCCACATCCCCGCTCGTGCAGAGCACGTAGCACACCTCGCAGCCGGCCTGGACCCAGCGGGCGATCGTGCCGGAGCAGCTGAACTCGGCGTCATCGGGGTGGGCGACGATGACCATCGCGCGCTGCGGGACGAAGGTGTCGTACACGGGTGGAACTCCTGCGCTTGGAGCGCGGCTGGGTTGTGGCTGAGATGGTTGTAGCCGAGACGATTGTTGCGTACGCAATCATAGCCGTGGGCGCCGCCGGACGTCAACGCAAACGGCCGGCCGCCCGAAGGCGACCGGCCGCATGCCGTGCGAGGAGCACAATCGACCACGTCCCGAGGTGGAGGCCTCGTCACCGACGCCCCAAGGAGGGGGGGACTCACCGGGGGGAACGGCGGGCGTCGGTGTTGCGAGCAGTGTACGGGTTCGGGCGCGCGGTTGCCGGTCGCTCACCCGACGGAAAACCTACGGTTACCCGACGGGCTGGCCGACGGGGAAACCGTCGCGGGGGGTCACGACATGGCCGGTCCCGGATCGTGCGGCAGCGATCCGTACGGGGCTCGGAAGTAGGCGAACGGCGTCGCGAGCTGAAAGTTGGAGACGCGCGCCGTATAGATGTCGGCGTGGCGTTCGAGTTGGCGGGCGAGGTAGCTCTTGTCGGCGCCGGTGCGGAGGGTCGGACCCCAGCGGGCGTTGCCGAGCTGCTCGGCGGCGCGGGCCAGCGGGTCGATCTCGGCGTCGAGGGCGAGGATCGCGTCGCGCAGCGACTTGACGCGCGCTTCGGCGGCGGCGAGGTGCAGCGGCGAGGCGTTGGCCGCCGCGCGGTCGCGGTGGAGGTCGAGGCGAAGGCGCGAGATCTGATGCTCCAGCCGCTCCTTGTCGGCCACCCGGTCCATGAGCAGTCGCTGCGTCGGGCGGAAGCGGGTCAACGCCAGGATCTCGTCCTCGAGCTCGCGCAGGATCAGGGCGGTGCGCCAGCGGCGGATCGCCTTGGACACCGTCACGTCGCCGTACATGTGGTCGCCGACGAAGAGGATCTCGCTGCCGTCGAGCCCGAGGTGGCGCTCGACCATCGCGGCGTGGCCGCCGAGGTAGACGCCGTCGGACGGGATACCGCTCGGGCAGCGGCGGAGCAGACCGTCCTCCGTCACGACCTCGAAGATCGGCAGGCGGTCCGTCCCGAAGAAATCGGGCTTGCGGGCCGAGACGATGACGATTCGGAACAGATCGCGCCACGTCATGCCGTCCGGCAGGAAGCGGTCGAACGCGTAGGCCATCATGAACTCGGTGTAGGCGTAGTCGCTGTTCGTGATGAGCAGGAGGGCGTGGCCGGCCAGCTTCTGTTCGAACAGCGTCTGCGGGACGGCCGGGTCGAGCTCGACGTAGCGCTCGGGGCGGGCCATGATCTCGGCCTTCAGCTCGCCCTCGATGTGCGCCCGGTCGAGCGCCCGACGGACGCCGTCGTACAGATCGGCGAAGCCCATGACCTCCGGCAGCAGGCGTGCGTCGAGCAGCTCGGTGGTCTGGGCGAACATCACGCCCTCCGAGATCGAGAACAGCGTGTCGAGCAGCCGGAAGCGGTCGTCGGCCGGGGAGACGACCGTCCGGGCGTACAGCTTGTTCTTTTCGGATGTCGTGAGGCGGCGGAGCCCGTGCGAGGCGTGCTTCACGTAGCCGAAGCGGTTCGCCTTGATGAGGTTGCCGAGGTCGCGGTCCACCATCAGACCGCGGATGACGGCCGTCGGGTCGAACGACAGGTGGTCGACCGGCCAGCCGCGCGCGCTGAGCTTGCGCTGCATGTGCTCGTAGGCCGCGCGCTCCCAGGCTTCGACGTTGTAGTGGACCAGCGTGTAGTCCATGTCGTAGCCGATCGCACGGACCTTGCGCAGGTTCAGCGTGCGGTTGCAGAACACGCGCCGCTCGATCGGCGGCAGGCCGAGCGGAAACCCGTCGCCATCGGCGACGGGGTCGTCGATCGGCAGCGCGGGCAGCTCGATGTCGCTGTCGGTCATGGCCATGCGGCCGCGCTCATGACCACGCGGCGACCCTCCGCGTCCGCTTCGGTGCGCGAACGTGGAGGGCCGCCGCGACGGGGGATGCTAGCGTCGACCCCACAAGCCCTCGACGGGGCACGGGATCTGACGCGCGATCGTGACATAGATCGCGGCCAGGTCCTCGTTGCGAGGCGATAGGAAGACCCGCGCCGGGTCGGCGGTGAGGAGCTGCAGGTACGGCGCATCGACGTCGGCGCCGAGGCCGACGGCGAAGAGGGCCACGTTCAGGCCGCGCAGGCTGGCCGCCCGTTCCTCCGGTAGCGCGGGCTCGGCCGACTGGCGGCCGTCCGTCAAGAGTACGACGGCGGCGCTGCGCGTCGGCGGCAGGCCGGTGGCGCGCAGCAGCGTCTCGGCCTCGGCCAAGCCGGTGTCGATCCGCGTGCCGGGCGAGGTCACGATGCGGTCGATAGCGGCGCTGAGGGCGACGGGATCGCCCGACAGCGGGCTGGCGACCACGGCGGCGCTGTTGAACGCGACGACCCCGACGCGGTCATCCGGCAGGTTGAGCGCGCCGATGAAGGCGTGGGCGGCAGCCTTGGCGGCCGTCAGCTTGTCGCCGGCCATGCTCACCGATGCGTCGAGCACGAGGACGACGTCGGCGTCGATCGTCACCGGATCGCACTGCTCCTTGATCGCGATCGGCAGGTAGATCGGGCCGGGCGTGCGCGTCGGCGTCGCGGTCGGGTCGACCGGCGTGTTCGTTGGCGACGGGGTGTCCGTCGGACCGACCGGCGTGTCGGTCGGCACGTCCGGCGGCGTGTCGGTCGGCGTCGGCGTGTCCGTCGGCGTGTCGGTCGGCAGCGGCGTCGCGGTCGGCGGCACGTATTCCGCGCAGTCGGCGCACAGGATCTCGAGGTCGCCGAGGCTGGCGACGTCGCGGTAGTACAGGAGGTACGTCGTGAAGTTGTAGTCGAACCACGGCCCGTGGGCCGACACCGGGTTCGTCGAGCGCAGCCGGCTCAGCGGGACGATGCTCCCTGGCTGGCCGAGGCTCTCCTCCGACGTCTTCTTGCCGGTGCCGAGCTCGTACCAGTAGATGCCCTCCTCGCCGAGCGTCTTCTCGGACGGCGCCCGTGCGACACCATACGACGTCGAGGCGATGCCGGCCGCGTCGACACCGCACGCCAGCCCGCCGAGGGCGCTCTCGCCGTGGCGGATCGCGTTCTCGTCGTCGAAGCGCTCCGGATCCGTGCCGACGTCGAAGCCGGTGTCCGTACGCGCGCCGTACAGGACGTCGCCGAAGCCCATCGCGTTCTCGGCCACCAGGTAGGTGAACTCTTCCTTCGTGCGGTCCGGCGTCGGAACGCCCTGATGGACGACGGTGGCGGTCACCGTGGCGAGCTCTTCCTCCACCCACTGCGTGTTCATGTCCCAGTAGCGGTCGCGCAGCGCGACGGAGATCCCGCCGTCCGCCGAGACGAGCAGGTCGGTCAACATCGGCTGCGGGACGTGCAGCCGGTCCCGCGCCTTCGGGATGTCGGCCAGCTGGTCGGACCACGGGCCCCATGTCACGGTCGAGCCCGAGATGCGGCGGAGGGTCACGCGGTCGCGGGTGTAGCGCAGCGGGAAGCTGGCGACCTCGGTCATGTCCGTGCCGTCGGGCAGCGAGCGGTAGATCTTGGCCAGGAACGCCGCGCCCGGCCCACGCGCGTTCACGAGGCCATGGTAGACGAAGCCGCCGGCGAATTCCAGCGCGAAAGGCCGGGCGTCGCGCGCCCACTCCTCGTTCAACGCGCCGTGCGGGAACGTGCCGATCAGCGTCCCGGTGGCGACGTCGTAGCGGTAGATCAGCCGGTCGTTCAGGTTCACGACGAACAGCTCGGTGCCTTCGTCGTTCAAGTCAAGGTCGCCGAGCGCCACCTTGCCCACGTTGCGCGCCGTGCCGGAGTCGTGCTCGAACGAGCCGTTCGTGAACGTCCCGGCACGCTGCCGCGAGCCGGCGTTGGGCACGACGGCGAACGTCGTGACCGCATCCGTGGCGAGGTCGATCCGGTAGATGCCGCCCGGGCCTTCGGGGCCGTACGGCAGGCCGCGCTTGTGGTACGTCGACGCGAAGACCGCGTTTTGGCCGGCGTGGTAGGCGAGGCCCCAGACGGCGCCGGTCTGCTGGAACGTGGCCAGCTCGAAATGCGCCGTCTCGTCCTTGGTGTCCTGGAAGACGATGACGGACGCCGATCCGGGGCCGGGCTGTTGGTTCGTCCCGCGCTGCGCCCGGTAGGACGAGACGGCGTAGAACGGCTGGCCGGTGTCACAGAGCGCTTCGAAGTCCGGCAACTCCTCGCGCGTGGCCAGCGAGAACATGACGGCGATCAACGGTGCGGTGACGAGGGAGGTGGCGAAGAGGAGCAGGGGCTTGGGAAGGCGCATCCCAGTCATATCGGCCTCGCATTGGGTTCGATCGGCATTGTGCAGGATGATGCTGTGCAGGATGAATCGGTCCCCAATGAAAACGGCGAAAAACGGTCCCCATGAACGGCCTGGCACGGAATGCGGCACATGATAGACCTGTCCTACCATATGGAACACTCGTTATGCCCGGCAGCGGACACCTCGGTGCCCGCCCGTCCGCACGGCGTTGACGCAGGAGTCCGATGATGCCCACCCAGCCGCCCGCTCGCCCCCGCCCGTCCGCTGCCGTCAGGTTGTCGATCCCCCGCGCCGCCGCCGTCGTCGTGCTCGCCGCACTGGCGCTGGCGCCGCCGGGGGCAGCCCGCGGTGCGTCGCCGTCGCGGACGGCGGTCGACGCGCATCGAGTCGCCGGTCCCGCCGCCGCCCGGCAGTCCGACGCGATCGACCCGTTCGACCTCGCGACCGTCCACGACTACAAGCTCACGTTCGATCGCGCCGACTGGGAGAGCGCGCTGGCGGCGGATCAGACCGTCCAAGCGGACATCGAGGTCGACGGCGTGGCGCTGGCCGACGTTGCTGTGGCCTACAAGGGCAACAGCTCGCAGCGCGGCGCCGGGCGCAAGAAGCCGCTGAACGTGACGTTCGACGCCCACGTGAGCGGCCAGTCCGTCGGCGGGCACGACGTGATCAACTTCAACAACGGCTTCTCCGACCCGACGTTCGTCCGCGAGGCGCTGACGTCCAAGGCGCTCTCGCCGTTCATGCCGATGCCGCGCATCGGCTGGGCGCGCGTCCACATCAACGGCGCGTACTTCGGGTTCTACGTGGCGGTCGAACAGATCGAGGGGACGTTCATCCGGCACTGGTTCCGCTCGAACAACGGCTGGCGGTTCAAGGCCGATCCGCCGGAGGCGGCGGCGCCGGACGACGCCCTGTCGCCCGACCAGCGGCCCGGCGGCGGCGGCTTCGGCGCGTCGCTCGCCTGGCTGGGCGAGGACGTGTCGCTCTACAAGGCGCGCTACGAGCTGAAGACGCCGGACGCCGGCGACACGGCCTGGGAGGGGCTGCGCGAGCTGACGCGGGCGCTCGATGCGCCGACGAGCGCGGGCGGGGTTGCGGACGCCGACCTGCCGGCGGCGCTGGCCGACCACCTCGATGTCGACCGGGTGCTGTGGTACGTCGCGGCGATGAACCTGTTCGCGAACTTCGACAGCTACTACGTCGGCCACAACTACTTCCTGTGGCACGCCGACGAGGACCGGCGCTTCCACATCCTGGCCTGGGACATCAACGAGAGCTTCGGCACGTTCCCGGGCGGCGGCGTGGACACCGCGGACACCGCGGCGCTGGCCCGGGTCGATCCGTTCCACATGACGTCCGGCGCCGGCGCCGGCCCGCTCCTGCGCCGCGTCGTGGCCCACCCGGCGTGGCGGGCCGACTACCTGGCCCACTACCGGACGCTCATCGCCGGCGCCTTCCAGCCCTTCGAGTTTGAACAGAACGGCATCGCGATGCAGGCCCTCATCTCCGAGAGCGTGAAGAGCGACCCCAACCCGCTGTACGGGACGTCGTTCTTCCAAACCGGGCTGATGGACGATGTCCGCCTGCCGGGCGGCGGCATGGGCGGAGGGGGACGACCGGCGCCCGGCATCGCCAAGCTGGCATGGCTGCGCTATCAGCACCTCGGCACGCTGCCCGAGCTGACGCTGCCCCCCGGATTCATCGACAACGCCACGCGCGACCAAACGCCCGGCGCGCCGACGTCGGCCGACGACGTCCTCGTCGGCCTGCGTTGGGACGGCGATTTCCTCTTCGTGCCACCGGCGACCGTCGCCCTGCGCTACGCCGTCGATGGCGGCCGCGCCGTCGAGCTGCCGATGCCGAGCGTGATCGACGGCGGCATCCAGCAATGGCGGGCGACGATCCCCAGGCAGCCGGCCGGCGCGGTCGTGACGTATTACCTGCGCGCCGCCTGGCCCGACGGCAAGGTGGCCTTCGTCCCCGCCGCCAACCTGACCCGCCCAAGCGCCTACACCGTCGCCGGCGTACAACTCCCACCCGCCGCGGACAGCGACCTCGTAATCAACGAGGTCCTGGCGGACAACGGCAACGGCGATGTGGACGAGGCGGGCGAGCACGAGGACTGGGTCGAGATCCTCAACAAGGGAACGGCGCCCATCGACCTCGCCGGCTACTTCCTGTCCGACGACCCGACGAAGCCCGACGCCTGGCAGCTGCCGAACGTCACGCTCGCCCCAGGCGCGTTCCTCGCGATCTGGTGCGACGAGGACGGTTCGCAGGGCCCGCTCCACGCGAACTTCAAGCTGAGCAAGGCGGGCGAGATGGTGCAGCTGGCGACGAAGGACGCCGTCGTCGACAGCGTGACGTTCGGCGCGCAGACGACGGACGTGAGCTGGGCACGCCTGCCCGACGGCACGGGCGCGTGGGCGTCGTGCGCTGCGCCGACGCTCGGGGGACCGAACGATTGCGGGGGCGGGGCGACGGGCACGGCGACGGCCACCGGAACGGGCGGCGGCAGCGCCACGTCGACCGCGACGCCGGTGACGGCGACGGCGACGCGCACGCCGACGAAGGAGATCATCGACGTCGGAACCGCGACGCCGACGCCGACGATTTGGCGCGATTGGACGGAGCGGTTGTTCCTGCCGATCGGCTATCGCCTGAAATAGGCCGCCCGCCGCCAAACGCAGATCGGGCCTTCTCTCCCGGGGGGGAAGGAGAAGGCCCGACCTGCTGCACAAGGAGGTGTGTTTCCGCTCGGTTGTGGCACAAGGATACGGTGGGTGGATGAGATCGGGATGAGGTCGGGCGAATGGGTAGCTGAGCGCCGCTCGCCCCCCCTGGTACGAAAATTGCTCCCCCGCCCACTTCCCTTATCTCATCGGCCGTCCCATCGGCCGTCCCATCGCCATCCCATCGCCCCATCCAAGCGCCGCCCCCGCCGTCATCCATCCCCAATCCATCCCCACGGAGGTGATCCCATGGCACCGTCCCCCCGCCCCGCCCCGCCGCGAACGCGCCGCCCGCACCTCGCCCGCATCGCCCGCATCGCTCACTCCTCCTTGGCCGCCCTGGCCGCCCTCGCCCTCCTCGCCCCAAGCGCATCGGCGTCGCGCGCCGCCCCCCAGGCCCACGACGTCCCCGACGTCGCCGACGCCCCCGCGACGACCACCGGCGTCTGCACCACCGCCACCTCCATGACCGCCGCCCCCACCCGCGTCCCCCTCGGCGACACCGTCGACGTCACCCTCGCCGTCACCGGCACGTGCCCCCCCGGCGGCGGCGACGTCGCCCCCGCGGACATCGTCCTCCTCCTCGACCGCTCCGCCTCCATGCGGGACAACAACCTCTTCGCCCCGGCCGTCGAGGCCATCCGAACGTTCGTCCAGCTGACGGACTTCAGCGTCCATCAGGTGGCGGTGATCTCGTTCCTCACGCCGGCGCTCAGCCTCGAGTCACGGGTGGTGGTCCACCAGCCGCTGTCGGGCGATCAGGCCGCCGTCCTGGCGGCGGTCAACGCGATCCCGATCCCGCCCGTCTACACGATGTGGACGGACGTCACGGCCGCCATCGACGGCGGGCAGGCCGAGCTCGTCTCGGCGCGCCGCCGCTCCAACGCCAAGCCCGTCCTCGTCCTCGTCACGGACGGCGAGCACAACGCGCCGAGCGCCGAGGAGCCCACCGAGGCCGCCGCCCGCGCCCGCGCCGCCGGCACGACGATCTTCACGATCGGAATCGGCGTCCAATCCACGGCGCGGATCCAGCTCGAGCAGATCGCCGGCGATCCGAGCCGCTACTTCGACTCGCCGACGGCCGATGACCTCCGCAACGCCTATCGGGCGATCGCCGGCAGCCTCAGCGCGCCCGGCGAGATCCGGGATCTGCAGGTAAGCGTCCTCATGCCCGCCGCGCTGTCCTACATCCCCGGCTCGTCCAGCCCGCCGCCCGCCACCGAGGGCAGCGCCTCCCTCCTGTGGCGGATCGACCGGCTGCCGCCCGGCGGCTGGACGGCGACGTACCGCCTGAGAGCGAACCAGCTCGGCCACCACGACGTCAGCAAGCTTGCTTATGTCGATTACCTGGATGCCGACGGCACCGTCGCCTCGCGCCCGTTCGACGTCCCGGCGGTCGACGTCGTCGCGCCCGGCACGCCTGCCCCGACCGCCGAGCCCACGCCGACGCGCGTCCCACCGACGGCCGACGCCCGGATCCATGTCTACCTGCCCGTCGCCTACCGCAACCACTGCATCCCGAGCCGGCCGTTCGACGTCGTCCTGGCCATCGACACGTCGTCCAGCATGGCGGGCGAGAAGCTCGCGCGCAGCGTCGAGGCGGCGCGCGACTTCGTCGGCTACCTGTCCTTCCCGCCGTCGCGGGCGGCGATCGTGACGTTCAACAGCACGGCCGACGTCGTCAAGACATGGTCGGACGATCGGGCCGCCCTCCTGGCCGGCCTCGACCGCCTCTCGTCCGGCGAGGGCACACGGATCGACCTCGCGCTCCGCAAGGCACGCGCCCTCTTCGAAGGCCGCGAGGCGTCCGCCAACCGCGAGGCCGTCCTCATCCTCCTCACGGACGGCAAGCACGCCGGCTCGCCCGTCCAGGACGTCTATGACGCCGCCGCCGCCTTCCGCCGCGGCGAAGTCCAGGCGACGGTCTTCACGGTCTCGATCGGCGCCGACGCCGAGACCGCACTCCTGGCGTACATCGCCGGCGATCCGACACGGCACTTCAACGCGCCGACGCCGGCGGATCTCCTGCGGATCTACAGGGGGATCGCGGGAGCGTTGCCTTGTGATTGAGGGCGACTGACCTCTACCTCTAGCTGGGCGGCACCCCCGGCTCCGACCCCGCACCCACATCCGCATCCGTCGCCCCGCCCCGGCTGGACCACGTCACTTCCGGTCCCTCGTACGGCTGCCGGGACGGCGGCGTCGGCGGCGTCGATCCTTCCGGAGACGCCGGGACGCTGGTGGGCGGCGTCGGATCGGGCACCGCGCCGCCCGTCGGCTGCGGGCCGGCGGGCGACGTCGGCAAGCCCGACGCTGTCTGGGGCGCGGACGGGAACGGCGAAGCCGGCGGGATCGTGGCATCCGGCCGCGGGCCGGGCGACGGGATCGCCGGCACCGGCCCTGCCGGCATCGGCGGCGGGCCCTGTGGCCGCGCGCCGCCGGACGGGCCGTCGCCCGAGCCGTTCGGCGGCGGCATCATCGCCGCCGAATCGCCGGCGACGCCGGCGAACAGGCTGTAGAGAACGGGCACGACGACAAGCGTGAGGAGCGTGCTCGTCGTCAGGCCGCCGATCACGGTGGTCGCAAGCTCGCTGGCCAGCAGCGCACCCTCGGTGAAGCCGAGCGCCTGCGGGATGAGCGCGATCACGGTGGCGACGGCCGTCATCATGATCGGCCGGACGCGCGTCCGCCCGCCCTCGATGAGCGCATCGTGGACGTTGTAGCCGCGCTTGCGCAACTGCTGGACGAAGTCGAGCAGCACGATCGCGTTCGTCACGACGATGCCGATGAGCATCAGCATCCCGATCAGGCTGGAGAGCGACAGCGCGCGCCCGGTTACGGCGAGCGCAATGAACGCGCCGGTCGCCGCAAACGGCAGGCTGAACAGGATCGCGAACGGCACGGACAGCGAGCCGAACTCCAGAACCATGATCAGATAGACGATCAGGATCGAGATCGGCAGCGCCAACAGGAGGTCGTTGAAGCTGTCCTGCTGTTCGCTCGAGCTGACGCCGCTGCCCACGCTGACGGGCGGCTCCTCGTCCTCGTTGTCGGGGTCGCCGAACAGGTCGTCGTGATCATCGATCACACGGTCGATGATCGCCATCGCGCTGGCCTGCACGCCGAACGTGTCCGTGTCCGTGATCTCACCGGAGATGAGCGCAGCGCGCTCACCGTTCACGCGGGTGATCTCGACCGCGCCGGCTCGGAGCGTGACCTCGGCGATATCGCCGAGCCGTACCTTGCCGCCGCCGGGGGCATCGAGCACGTGGTTCTCGAGGGCCGCCTTGTCCGTGATCAAGTCGTCCGGGTAGACGGCCAGCACGTCGAGCTTCGACACGTCGTCCCCGTCCGCCACCTCGATCGCGCCGACGTCCTGGCCCTCGAAGATGCTCCGCAGCGCCAGCGCCACCTGAACCGTCGAGAGGCTCTCGGCTTGCGCCTTCGCCGGGTCGACCGCAACGGTCAGCGTCTGACGCGCCTCGGACAGATTGTTCTTGAGGTTGATGATCGGCAGGCCGTCGACGTTCGTGCTGTCCTCGTCATCGTCGTCCGTGTCGACGTCGTAGCCCTCCTCGTCCCACTCGTCGGGGTCCGTCAGGGCGGTCATGATCAGCGCCGTCGCGCGACGGACCTTGCGCTCGTCGTCGCCGCGCACCTGCAGGTCGTACACCCCGGCCGGCGGGCCGCCGCCGGAACCGACGCTGACCGCGTAGTCGAAGACCCGGTTCGCCTTGCCGTCCTCGATGTTCGCCGCGGCCAGGACGGTCCGCAGCCGCGCCATCTCGGCGTCGGCGGTGTCCTCGTCCGCGTCCTGAAGGCGCGCCTTGACCTCATCGATGTCGTTCAGGTCGTCCAGTTCCGTGCGCAGCCGGTCCGCGACGTCCGCCGGATCCTCGCGGTCGCTCGACTCGAACCACGACAACATGGACGACGACTCCTCGTCCTCGTCCTCGTCCTTATCCTCGTCGTCGCTGTTGCCCGTCCCGTCCTCACTCAGCGTGGCCAGGATGGAAGCCTTGGCCGGGTCGCCGCCGCTGAACAGACCGAAACCGGACGAGCCGGACCCGATCGTCGTCTCGATGTCGTCGATCGCGTCGTCGTCCTCCAGGATGTCCTCGACGAGCCGCACGATCGAGTCCGTCGTCTCGAGCGACGCGCCGGTCGGCAGCGACACCGTCACCCCGATCGTCGGCTCGCCGAAGCCCCCGAGGAAGGTCTGCGGGATGTAGCGGATCAGGCCGAGGCTCAGGGCGAAGATCGCCGTCGCAATCAGCAGGGTCACGAGGCGATGGCCGAGCGCCCAGCGCAGGATCGGCGTGTACACCCGCTGGAGCGTCGTCTCGTGCTCGGCGGGCAGCTTGTCGGCCGAGAGCCACCAGCTGGCAAGGAGCGGGATGACGGTCAGCGCCGTGATCAGGCTGGCGAGCAGGGCGTACGTCACGGTCTGCCCGAAGGGCAGGAAGAACTCGCGCGTCAGACCGCCCACGAAGCCGAGCGGCAGGAAGACCGCCACGGTGACGAGCGTGGCGGCCGTGATCGCCGTGGCCACCTCACCCGCGCCCTGCAGGATCGCCTGCCGGCGCGGGACGCCGTGCTGCAGGTTGCGGTACGTGTTCTCGATGACGACGATCGCGTCGTCGACGACGCGCCCGATGGCGATCGTCAGCCCGGAAAGGGTGAGCAGATTCAGCGACAGGCCCTGCACGCGCATGAGCACGAGAGCTGCCAGCACGGACAGCGGGATGCTGACCGCGATGATCAACGTCGAGCGGATGCTGCGCAGGAACCACAGGATCACGAGGACGGCGAACAGGCCGCCCAGGATGCCCTCGTTCCGAACGCCGTTCAGCGACTCCGTGATGAACGATGCCTGCTCGAACACGAGGTTGACATCGAGATCGCCGAGATCCTCGTTGTCATCCTGCAGCTCGTCGATCCGCGCCTTGACGTCGTTGACGACCTTGACGGTATTCGTGCCCCGCTCCTTGAACACGAGCAGCCCGAGGCTGCCCTGGCCGTTCGAGCGGCTGATGCTGCTGGCGGCCTCAGGCTCCCGGACGACCTCGGCGATGTCGCCGAGCCGCACCTGGTCGCCCGAATCGCCGTCCCGACCTCCGTCGTCCGACCCGCCGTCCCCGGCCGCGTCGTCTTCGCCGCCCGATGCAGGGGCGGCCGTCGCGGCGGTCATCGTGACGTAGACCAGATCGCCCGGCTCGATGGTCGTTGCCGGCTCGCCGTCATCGCCCCGCACGGCCGCGGCGTCGACGCCCAGCCGGTCGGCGATGCGCTCCACCGTGTCACCGGGCTTGACGACGACGACTTGCACCACGCCGCCTGACGCAGCGCCATCGTCGGCGCCGGCGGCCGAAGCTTCGCTCGCCTCGCCTTGTCGCAGCGCCTCGGCTCGGATGTCGGCCGGCAGCGCGGCCAGGACGTCCGCCGGCAGCGCAGCGGCCCCGCCGGGCGGCAGGCTTTCGAAGATCTGGCTCGCCGCGTCGCGGAGCACGTCCGGCGCCAGGAGTTCGAGCTGATCGATCAGCTCAGGCGTCAGATCGTCCGTCGTCTCGAGCGTCAGGTCGAACGGCAGGGACTCGGCGAGCCGTTGGACGGATTCGGGGATCGGGAACGGGCCCGTCGGGAGGACGGACGCCGCATCGGCCCGGTCGCCGTCATCGGTGCTGTCCCCGGCGGCGGCCGAACCGTCGCGCGACGACCCGGCATCGCCGGACGCCGCGCTTGCGCCGCCGCTCGGCGGCCCCGAAGGCGGCCCGCCGTTGCCGCCCGAGCCGCCCCCGCCGATGACGAGGTCCTCGAGCGCAGCGGTCGTCGTGATGCGATGGCTGACCTGGAGCGGCGTGAGCAACCCGTCCGTTTCCAGACTGCCGGCCGGGAACGAGAGGTCGTTCGCCGCCAGCGCCCCCTTCACGGCATCGATCGAAACGCCCTTCTCCGACATCGCGTCGGGATCGAGCTTGAGGTAGACCTTGTCCTCGCGCACCCCGGCCAGTTCGACCCGGCTGACGCCCGCGATGCCTTCGATCTCGGGCACGAGGTCGTTCTGGACCAGTTGCTGCAGGTCGGCTTCGTCGATGTCGCCGGAAATGCTGCCCTGGATCGCCGGGATGTCGGCGAAGCTGAAGAGGATGATCTCGGGATCGTTCGCATCGGCCGGCAGATCGACGGTGGCCAGCTGATCCTCGATCTCGGCCCGGATGTCGTCCTGCTTCGTGCCGTACTCGGCCTGCAGCGTGATCGCCGCGAAGCTCTCGGACGCCGTCGCGGTCACATCGAGGACTTCGATGTCCGTGATCGCGTCCAGCGCCGTCTCGATCGGCTTGATGACGGAGTTCGTCACCTCGTCGGCCGACGCGCCGGGATAGATGACGACGATGGTGGCCGTCGGCGGCTCGATGTCCGGGATCAGCTCGCGGCCAAGTCCGCGCGCCGCCCAGAGGCCGCCGCCGACGAGCGCCAGCATGAGCAGGATGGTGATGGACGGCCGGTCGAGGGCCCAGCGGGTCAAACGTGTCATCGGTCGATCTCCCGGTGCTTCTTGGCAGGGATCGCCCGAGCGGGGAGAGGGTGGGGTTCTCCGCCGCAGCTCGGTCGGTCGAGCGCGGTCTTAACTGAATTGTAACCGCCCGTCATTGTACGGGCGATCCGTCCGACGTCAACCCCCGGCGCGAAATCGGACCGCCGGTGGTTTCGCAACGACCGGTCGAGGGGGTATCCGGGTCGGGAAGGCGGGGTGGAGCCCCGCTCTCACGTCATCGCGGATCGCGTGACCGACGTCGGGTCGCACCGATGCCGCCGAGCAGGCCGAGCACGCTCGCGAGTGCGGCCAACGCGCCCGGTCCGAAGAGGTCGGCCAAGCCGCCGTCGGGCATCGTCGCCGGTCCGCCGGACGTCGCCGCCGCATCCCCCGCGACGCCGCCCATCGCATCGCCGCCCGCCGAAGACGTCGTCGCCACCGTATCGACCGCCGTCGTCGTCGTGACGGTTTCGGCGCCGGTCGCGGTCGTGGACGTCGTCGCCGTCGTCGCGCCGCCGGTCTGGCGACCACCCTTGCTCGACGGGCGAACGGCCTCCGTCGTGGCGGACGTCGTCGTCACCGCTGCGGTCGATGTCGTGGACTCCGTTGCGGTCAGCGCCGCCGTGTCGTCGGCCGATGTCGGTGCCGTCACGGCGTCCGTTGCGGCAACCACGGCGTCGGCGGCACCGGGCAGTGCGTTCGGCATTGCGTTCGGCAGAGCCGCCTGCACGGCCGAGACGGCCTTGGCCAGCGCCTCGGCCAGCAGGCCGACCTCGGTCGCGTCGAGACCGAAGCTCACACCCGACAGCGTCTCACCGGCCACCGGCAGCGCGTCGTAGCCCGGGACGTCGAGCCCATCGGCGGTGCCGAGGAGGACGGCCAGCGCCGACGTGTCGATCGCCACGTCGTAGCTGCCGGCGCCGAGCGCCGTGAACTGGTAGAGGCCGCGGCTGTCCGTGGCTGCCGTGTCGACGCCTTCCGGACCGAGGAGGCGGATCGGCACGCCGGCCACCGCCGACTCGCTCGGGCTGAACGCGCCGTCGCCGTCGGCATCGAAGTAGACGTAGCCCTGGATCGCGCCGCCGGCACCGGCCGTCGACGTGTCGGTGGCGGCCGACTGTCCCTTCTGGGCGTGGACCGCCGCCGGCGCGGCGACGGCGGCAAGGGCAAGGGCCGCGACGAGCGCGGCGCGGGTGGCGCGGGTGGCGCAGCGGGTGCGCGGGTCAATGAGGGCCGCAAGCGGATGCATCAGACGCTCCTCGTCGTACACGGGGCCACCGACAACACGATGTCGGCGGCGAGACGGAACGCCAGCGGCTGGGGTGGGGTCCCCGGGTGAGCGGCGACGGACTGGCTTCAGGTGCGCGGTGCGACCTTTAGGCCGAGAAGGTCCAGGTTGGCCGAGGGAACCGGTGCGGGCGCGCCCGTCAGCGGGTCCGTGCCGGCCACGGTCTTCGGGAATGCAATGACCTCGCGGATCGACGACTCGCCGGCCAGGATCATGACCGTCCGATCGAAACCCCAGGCGATCCCGCCGTGCGGCGGCGCGCCGTACTGAAAGGCGTCCAGCAGGTGTCCGAACTCGGTCCTTGCCTGCGCCTCATCGATGCCGAGGAGCGCGAATACCTGCTGCTGCACCGTCGAATCATGGATCCGAATCGATCCGCCGGCCACTTCGACACCGTTGAGCACCGCGTCATAGGCCATCGCGCGGACCGCGCCGGGGTCGCCGGCCAGGAGCGAGACGTCGTCGGGATGGGGGGCGGTGAAGGGATGGTGGACGGAATCCCATCGCTGCTCGTCGTCGTTCCACTCGAACAGCGGCGGGGCGACGAGCCAGAGGAAAGCCAGTTCGTTGGGATCGATCAGGCCGAGCGCCTCGCCCAGATGGAGCCGCAGCCGCCCGAGGCTGTCCTCGGCCACCTTGCGCGCGGCGGCGACGATGAACACGGTGTGGCCGTCGGCGGCGCCGAGCCGCTCGCGCAGCGCCGGCTCGGCGTCGGCCACCCACTTGGCCACCGAGCCGCGCGTCTCGCCGTTCTCGAACGCCACCCACGCCAGTCCGCCCGCGCCGAACGCCTTGACGATCTCCTCGAGCTCACCGACTTCCTTGCGGCTGAAGAGACGTGGAACGCAAATCGCCTTGATCGCGCCGCCGGAATCGACGGTGGAACGGAAGACGGCGAAGTCGCTCGTGGCGAACAGATCGCCCAAGTCCTCCATCGTCATCCCGAAACGGAGGTCCGGCTTGTCGTTGCCGTACCGGCGCATCGCCTCGGCGTACGTCATGCGCGGGAAGGGCACCTGGCGGATCGGGCGATCGGGCACGACCGCCCGGCAGAGGTCGATGAACAGCTGCTCGTTCAGCGCCATGACGTCGTCTTCGTCCACGAAGCTCATCTCGATGTCGACCTGCGTGAACTCGAACTGACGGTCGGCACGCAGGTCCTCGTCGCGGAAGCAGCGGGCGATCTGGTAGTAGCGGTCCATGCCGGCCACCATGAGGAGCTGCTTCATCTGCTGCGGGCTCTGCGGCAGCGCGTAGAACGTGCCCGGGTTCAGCCGGCTGGGCACGAGGAAGTCGCGCGCGCCCTCGGGCGTGCTGCGGGTCAGGATCGGGGTTTCGATCTCGATGAAGCCATGCTCGTTCAGCGCGTGGCGCACGAACGCCGTGACGCGGTGGCGGAGGTCCATGTTCCGCGCCATGCGCTCGCGCCGCAGGTCGAGGTATCGATAGCGCAGGCGCTGCGCCTCGTCCAGGTTCAGGTCGCGGGCGATCTCGAACGGCGGCACCTTGGAAGCGTTCACGACGCGCACGACGGCCGCACGCACCTCGATCTCGCCCGTCGCCAGGTCCGGGTTGCCCTCGAATCGCGCCGCGACGGCACCTTCGACCTGGACGACCCACTCGCTCCCGATCTCGGCCGCGCGGGCGTACGCCTCCGGCGCTGCCGCCTGATCGCACACCACCTGGGTCAGCCCGTGCCGGTCGCGGACGTCCACGAAGATCAGCCCGCCGTGCTCGCGCCGCCGATGGACCCAGCCGGCCAACGTCACCGTCTGGCCGACGTGCTCGCGGCGCAGCTGGCCGCAGGTGTGGGTGCGATAGGCGGTTTGCATCGGAGGGGCGCTCCTGCATGGGAACATCGACGCTGTCACGAGGCCAAACGTTGGTGATCGGCCCGGGAAAGCACCGCGGGGGCCCACAAGGAGCCCCCACGGTTCGGTGGCATCCACCGAAGGATCGCTAGGCGATCGCCTCGGTGGTGCCGTTCTGACGCGCACTATTATCCATTCGACACCACCTCCCTTCCTTATAGGATTGCGGATGAATCCGGATGAAGGGGACCAGGAACCGAAACCTGCGCGCGTCCAGGAGGTGGGTGCCGGCAAGTATGGCAGACGCGCTGCGGCGGGGTCAAGCTTGGCCTTGTCGTTTTCGTCGCGCTGTGCCCGGCGGTATACTCGTCCTCCCTGAGCGCGCCCCGACCCCGCCGTCGGTCCGCCCGACGCGTCTGAGGCCCGAATCAACAGCCTGTCAGTGGAGGACGTGAGAGATGCGCAGCCCTTGCACCCACCGCACGCGCGCCGCCGGCCTGCTCGTCTTGGCCCTCGGCCTGGCCGCGTGCTCGAGCCCGACGCCCAACCGCCCCCTGGACGCCGCCCCGGGCGGCGAGAGCGGCGGCGGATCCGCCGGAACGCCGGCCGCACCGTCATCGAGCGGCAGCTTCCGCACCGACCCGATCAGCGGCGGCCCCGAGGTCTGGGACGAGCTGTACGGCACCGCACCGGCCGATGAGGGCTACCCGCCGAAGCGCTTCGAGTCGCCGACCCTGGAGTCGCCCTATCCGGGGCCGGACGGCGATTCGGACGACACCGCCGACGACGGCTCCGGCGCCGGGGACGACGCCGCACCCGCTGTGACGGCCGAACCGACGAAGTCGGGGGGGTGAGCGCGGGTCCGGCGACCGGTGACGATTGCGACGATCGGCTCCGCACGGACGGCTTCGACGCGCCCGGCTTCCAGCGCGCCGTCCTGGACGGCCTGCGCGGCGTCGAGGGACTGACGGTCGCCGACGTCAAGCCGTTCGTCGTCCGCTTGCGCTACAACGACCAGCCGTACGTCATCCAGCTCGATGCCGTGTTCAAACGCTATCGGCACGGCGAGCTCGATGTGGGCGATGCGGTCGAGGAGCTGAAGGCCGCCCTCGGCGTGCCGGGCGCCGCGATCGACGCCGCCGGTCCGTACCCGCGCCTGGCGCGGTACGGTGCGGTCCCGGCCGGCGCGTACCACGTGCCTTGCCCGTTCGACCTCGACTTGGCCGTCTTCTTCGTCCGCGTGCTGCCGAACGGTCACATCCCGCTCACGCCGAGCGATGTCGCGCGCGACTGGCACGGCGAAGGCGAGGCGCTCATGGCCGCCGCGCTCGGCCACCTGGCGGAGCGCACGCAGGGCATCCCGGCCGACGGCTTCGGCGAAGGCGACGATCTCGTCCTCGCGTGGCACACCGGCGACGGCCTCGATGCCGCGGCGGTGCTCCTGGACGACCTCCTCGACGCGCTGTCCGGGTGGGTGCCGGGCATGCTGCACATCGGTGTGCCGTCGCGCGACGTGCTCCTGGCGTGCGGCGATGCCGATGCGACGCACCTGGCGACCGTGGCCGACGACGTGCGGGCGACGTTCGAGCAGGCGGGGGACGAGGCGATCAGCGGGCGGATGTATCGGTGGGCGGGGGGACGACTCGTCGTTTCGGTGTGATCGGCCGAGCGCCGCAGGCCGGGCGGACGATCAGCGCCGGGACATGCGGCTCAGCCCGTGAAACAGGTGGCCGAACCACACCGCGTCGTCGCCGACGCCGATCGAGACGATGTTCACGTCGCCCAGGCCGTCCACCAGGCCCCAGACTTCGAGCGCGCCGTCGGAACGGCGGCGCGCGGCGCCGTCCGATGTCCCGATCCAGAGATCCCCGCCGGGTCCGATCTCGAGCGTCTCGATTCCGCTGTCCGGCAGCCCGTCCTCGGCCCCGAGCGTCGACCACTCGCCACCGGGACTGCGCCGGCTGATCCCACCCTGGCCCCCGACGAAGACTTCGCCATCGGCCGCCGCCACGATGCTCGATGTCCAGTCGTCCAACAGGCCGTCGCCCGCCGTGAACGTCGTCCAGGTGCCGTCGCCGGCGCGCCGGCTGACGCCGCCGCCGAGCGTATCGCCGAACTCGTCGGTTTCGGGCTCGGTCGCCGCCCACAGCGCCCCGCCCGGCCCGAGCGCGATGTCGCGGACGCGGTTGGACGCGAGGCCGTCCCGGCGCGTCCAGTGCTCCCAGGCGCCGTCCGATCCGAGCCGGGCCACACCGCCGCCGGAAGGCGCCGATCCATCGGCCGGCTCGGTCTGCGTGAGGCCAATCCAGACGCTGCCCTCGGCATCGACCTGCAGCGCGTCGATGGCGCCGTCCGGCAGCCCTTCCGTCGCGGTCCACATGCGCCACCCGCCGTTTCGCGCGCGCCGCGCCAGACCGATCGGGCTGCCGAACCAGACGTTGCCGAGGGCGTCGGTCGCCGCAGCGCCGACATCGAGCAGGTGCAGTCCGGCGAACGCGCTCCGGCGCGCCCCGTCCGCGGCCTGCCAGATGATGTGCCGGGGCGAACCGAGGACGATCCCGCCCGCCGGGTTGCGGGCGATCCCGCCGACCTGGATCGGCGTCGCCGCGGCACCGAGCGTGGTGGGCACGGTCCGCCACGCCCCACCCGGCGGCCGGTGCGCGACGAGCCGCGGCCGCTCGTTCGGGTCACCGTCGCTCGGTGCAACCATGCTCGCCCATACCCCACCGTCCGCGGCGACGGCCACGTCGATGGCTTGGCCGGCCGGCAACCCGTCGGCCGCGACGGCGCTCGACCAGCGGCCGGCGGCGTCCATGTGGCTGAGGCCGGCCTCGGTGGCGAACCACGTGCCCCCGTCACGGTCGAAGTCGATGCCCGTGATCCACTTGTTCGTCAGGAGACCGTCGTCGGCGGTGTACTGCGTCCAGATGTCGTGATCGAGCATCGCGACGCCGCCACCGTCGTACCGGCCGGTCATCTCGTTGAACAGCCCGGTCGTCCCGACCCATACGCGGCCCTTGGCATCGGCGGCGATGCTCGTCACGAGGTTGGAGGGCAGGTCGTCGAACGCGCCGTAATGGCCCGTTGTGCGGCCGTTGCGGTCGAGGCGAAAGAGTCCGCCGGTGGAGCCGAGCCAGACCGTACCGGCGGCATCGATTTCGATGGCCATGAAATCCCAGATCGGCGTGCCGGTGAGCGGATGGGTGACGAGGCGGGACCTCCACACCCCGTCGGCGCCCAGCCAGGCGATGTTCGCGTCCGTTACCGGCCCCGGTCCCGAGGCAATCCACGGTCGGTCGTCGGGGTCGAGAGCCACGCTTGCGACGTAGGAGAACGGCAGCCGTGCTTCGATGTGGTGCAGCCTCTGCTCACCGGATGGGGCGATCTCGATCAACCCGAAGCCCGTCGCCAGCCAGACGCGGCCGTCGGACGCCACGTCCATGTCGTAGAAGAACGTATGGGCGTCATCCGCCGTCGCCGTGAGACCGCGCCACGCGCCGTCGCCGTCGCGATGCGCCACGCCGCCGGCCGTGCCGAACCAGGCGCCGTCTTCGCCGAGTGCGATGGCCTTAACTTGGGCGTCGGGTACGACATCAGGCGTCAGCCGCTCGCTCCACGTGCCGTCGGCTGCACGATGTGCGAGCGTGGTCTCGGCGCCGACCCATACCTCACCGTCCGCCGTAGCGGCCACCGCAGTGGCGCCGAACACGTCGTCGTCGCTGCGATATACAGCCTCGCTCTGGCCGCGCGGCAAACGCAGGAGGTTGTTTTCGGCAGCAAGCCATACATCGCCCCCCGGCGCCGCCGCGACCGCGACGACCCGCCCGATCGGCCCGCGGCCTTCCTCGCTGTGCGCCTGGCGGACAACGCTCCATCCACCGGCCGCGTCCCGACGCCCGAGTCCGTTCTCCGTCCCGACCCAGATTCCGCCCGAGTCGGCAGCCAAGCTGAGGACATGGGCGTCCGGCAGACCGTCGGCGAGGCTGAACACGCGCCAACCGCCGTCCGGTGCGCGCCGGACGAGCCCGGCACCGTCGGCACCGAACCATAGGTTGCCGGCCGCGTCGCGCAGCGCGCTGGTGATCGGCTGATCGATGAGCACCGCCGGCGTGTGCACGACGTCGAACGTGCCGTCGGCCGCCCGCTCAACCAGCCCGCTCCGCGTGCCGAACCACGTCCCCCCTGCCCCATCGGCGACGATCGCGCTCACCTCGAGGCCGTACAGCATCTCCGCGTCGCGCAGCGCCTGCCAGCGGCGTCCCCCGTCCTCGGACAGGCTGACACCAAGGTCGTGTCCCACCCAGACGCGGCCAAGCGGATCGACGTGGACGGCCGTGATCTCGTTGGTCAGCAGACCCTCGGCCACGGTGAACTTCTGCGGGGTGGCGGAGCGCATGTCCCACGTCACCAGCCCCGACGTCGTCCCGACCCACATGCGCTGTCCGGCCGCATCCATGTACAGCGACGTGACATGCCGGCTCAAGGTGAAGTTGGACCACTCCCAAGCGCCGGGCACCGGTGGCGGGGGCGTTGCGGTCGGGCGCGGCGTCCGGGCCGTCGGCGCGCCGGCTTCCACGGGAGGAACGAGGTCGTTGCGGGCATAGTGGCCGACGAGCGGGAGGTAGACCCGCCCGTCGTCCGCCGCCGACCGCAACGAACCTTCGACGGCAGCCTGCGATTCGCGCACGGCTGGGCCGAGCAGCAAGAGCACGGCGAAAAGAGACAGGACGGTGATGCGTCGTAACCGCGATACCGTGCGCATGGTGGCCTCCCTGGCGATGATGCAATGCATGGATGAAGAGAAGCGTGCAGGCGGGTTACCGCACCCCGACCCCCGTCAGATCCTCCCGCATGTGGCAGCTCTTGTACTTCCGCCCACTGCCGCACCAGCACGGGTCGTTGCGGCCGACCTTGGGCTGCGCGCGGACCGGACCGCCGGGGGCGCCTGCCGCTGCGGCGGCTTGGGCGCGCGCGAAGAGCGAGTCACGCGGCGCGGCCGCCTGCCCGCCGACGCGGCCGCGCTGGGCCGCCGACGACCCGTTCGCACCGTCCGTCGCGCGGCCGTCGCCGTCGGGCGCGGCGCGGGGCGGGGCGGGGCGGGGCGCCTCGGCCGGCTCGGCCAGGAAGACGCCGCGGACGATGTTCTCGCGGATGATCGTGAGCAACGACTGGAACATCGCGAACCCGTCGCGCTTGAAGGCCACCAGCGGCTTCTCCTGGCCGACGCCCCGCAAGCCGATGCCGGTGCGCAGCTCGTCGAGCGCCGTCAGGTGGTGGATCCAGGCGTTGTCGATCGTCCGGAGCAAGACGTGGCGCTCGAGCTGGTGCATGAGGTCGGGGCCGAGGCGGGCGGTCTTGGCGTCGTACAGTTCCTCCGCCAGTGCCAGCAGGTGGTTGCGGATGGCGTCGGGCGACCAGGCGCGCCAGTCCTCGTGGTGCTCGTCGTCCGGGATCGGGAAGATCGAGCGGACGACGGTGTGCAGGCCGGCCAGGTCCCATTCGTCCCGCTCGCCGGCAGTGTAGAGATCGACGAGCGCGGCGACCTCCTCCTCGAGCATCGTCCAGAAGATCGGACGGTATTCTTCCCGCCTGAGGATCTCGGCGCGCTGGCCGTAGATGAGCTTGCGCTGCTCGTTGATCACCTCGTCGTACTCGAGGAGGTGCTTGCGGACGTCGAAGTTGTAGCCCTCCACCTTCACCTGCGCGCCCTCGATCTGGCGGCTGACGAG
>Ga0138256_10000424_pt1 | contig 46480 bp, 43 predicted proteins | sample KNB2016incub_MG_FD_105486 | JGI IMG/M metagenome (GOLD analysis project Ga0138256, IMG submission 105486) | Active sludge microbial communities from wastewater in Klosterneuburg, Austria - KNB2014incub_MG | ecosystem: Engineered > WWTP > Activated sludge > Unclassified | place: Austria... | reverse complement strand
AGTATTACCAAAGCCAGGAATGTGGAAACCCAGGCTGTATTTAGCTTACGGGGTAAACCGCTTAACTGTTATGGCCTTACCAAGAAAGTGGTTTATGAGAATGAGGAATTCAATCTTTTGCAACATGCTTTAAATATAGAAGAAGGTTATGAAGGCCTGCGCTATAATAATATTGTATTTGCTACTGATGCTGATGTTGATGGTATGCACATCCGTTTATTATTAATGACCTTCTTCTTGCAGTTCTTTCCGGATCTTGTAAAGAACGGTCATGTGTATGTTTTGGAAACGCCTTTGTTCCGTGTAAGGAATAAGCAAGAAACCATTTATTGTTATAATGAGGAAGAAAAACAGGCGGCTACAAAAAAACTCGGTAACAAACCCGAGACTACAAGGTTCAAGGGTTTAGGAGAAATCAGCCCCGATGAATTTGCCCGTTTTATCAGCGATGACATGAAACTGCAGCCTGTGATGCTTTTGCCTGAAACACATATTCAGCAATTATTAGAATATTATATGGGCAAGAATACACCGAGCAGACAGGATTTTATAATTGATAATTTAAAGGTTGAATTGGATTTAGCAGAAACCCCCTGAACTGCGTTCGTTCCCTTAGCAGGGAACCCCTAAAGGGGGAACTTGAGTATGAGTAATAAAACGGCATTAATTAATTATAAGGATAAAAATTAGAAAGAATAAGATGATTCACATTGTATTTCAGGAAGCAGATATTGCTGCGTTAGAAAAAAGTTTTGAACTGGACGAAACATTGAAGGCTGATATTATTCAGATAAAAGATGATTATGCTGTAGGCCCTTTAAATAACTTATATACCGAAGAGGGAATTGCAGAACGTAAACAATGGTGGCGTGATGTGCTGGCTGGCGGCGATTATGATGGCGATGTTGACAGTGGTCAGGTTGATGATGCACAAACTGTAGTTGCGCTGAAAGAGAAACTGGATAATGATCCTGAAGAATTTGTGTGGATATGGGCCGCACAAAATAAACATGATGTAAGCGGCTACTACTGGCTGATGAGTCAGTTAAAAGATTACCAGGGCAGGATTTTTATTTTGTACCTGAACAACCTTCCTTTTTTAAATGAGAAGGGAAACCTGTTTTATCCAGATAATTTATTTGAGATACCCGCCAAAGAATTTGTAAAAGCAAAAAAACTGGCCAGGGAAATAACACCCAGCGAATTTGAAGTGGATCCCGATGAGTGGACAAAACTTTGTGAAGAAAACAGGGGTGTTCGTTTACTGGAAGGTGGGAAGAAACTGGTACAGGAAGATTACGACTTTTATGATGCCGAATTAAAGAAACTGGTAACAGGTGATTGGCAAAAAGCATCGAAAATTATACACAATCATCTTACCAAAGCAAAACAAACAACCGGCGATATGTATTTATTATGGCGTTTAAAAACCATGATAGCGATGGATATGTTTGATGTACAGGGAACGGTTGGTAAGATGAAGGAGTTTGAGATAAAAACCCCCTCAGCCCCCTAAAGGGGGAACCAAGGCAAGCGCTTTATAATTTATGCGCTTGCTGATTATTTTAATGTTAGAATTATTGTTCATTAAAGAACAAATGTTGATTTGGAAGTTGTAAAAATTAATTAAAGATATAAAGTACCGCCTCCTCTCTAAGGGAGAGGAGGTAAGGGAGGAGAGGCTATGGCAAAAAGTAAAAAAGCAAAAGAAGAATACGAACACACCGATTCCGGAATCGGCGGCCAGTACAAAACCTGGTTTTTAGATTATGCCAGTTATGTAATACTGGAAAGAGCAGTGCCTGCCATTGAAGATGGCTTAAAGCCGGTACAACGCAGAATACTGCATGCTATGAAAGAAATGGATGATGGCCGTTTTAATAAAGTTGCAAATATTATCGGGCAAAGTATGCAGTATCATCCGCATGGAGATGCATCTATCGGAGATGCATTGGTAAACATGGGGCAAAAAGACCTACTTATTGAAACGCAGGGAAACTGGGGCGATGTAAGAACAGGGGATGAAGCTGCGGCTTCGAGGTATATTGAAGCAAGGCTGAGCAAGTTTGCTCTGGAAGTAGCTTTCAATGCTAAGACAACAGACTGGGCATTAAGTTACGATGGACGAAAAAATGAACCGGTAACCCTGCCCATGAAATTCCCTTTGCTGCTGGCCCAGGGGGCAGAAGGTATTGCGGTTGGTTTAGCAACAAAAATTCTCCCTCATAATTTTTGTGAATTGATTGAAGCTTCTATAAAGTATTTAAGAGGTAAGAAGTTTGAAATACTACCCGATTTTCAAACGGGAGGAACCATGGATGCCAGTAATTATACTGAAGGCGTGCGTGGCGGAAAAGTAAGGGTCAGGGCAATTATTGAAGAACAGGATAAGAAAACGCTTTTAATAAAAAGCGTTCCCTATGGAGTTACCACCACCCAGTTGATGGAGAGTATTGTAAAAGCAAACGACCAGGGAAAAATTAAGGTTAAGAAAGTTACCGATCATACTGCTGCAGATGTGGAGATCATTGTGGAACTGGCGTCGGGCATTTCTCCGGATATTACCATTGATGCTTTATATGCATTTACTGATTGTGAAGTGAGTATTTCTCCAAACTGTTGTGTTATTGTAAAAAATAAACCGCAGTTTTTAAAAGTAAGTGAGTTATTAAAATCTGCTACGGATAATACCAAAGACTTATTAAAAAGAGAACTCGAAATAAAACTGGCCGAGCTGCAGGAAAAATGGCATTACACGTCGCTGGAGAAAATCTTCTTTGAAGAAAAAATATACAAGGAATTAGAAAAGAAGCATGAGACCTGGGATAAAGTGCTTGAAGCAATTGATAAAGCATTTACGCCCTTTAAGAAATTATTAAAAAGAGAAATTACCAGAGAAGATATTATCAAGCTGACTGAAAAGCCGGTTAGAAGAATTTACAAACTGGATATTGATGAACTGAATGATCAGATAAAAAATCTTGAAGCAGATATCAAGCAGGTAAAACACGACCTGGCTAATTTGGTTGATTATGCTGTTGCCTATTACGAAAACCTGTTAAAGAAATTTGGAAAAGGCAGGGAGCGTAAAACTGAGATTAAGCAGTTTGATGTGATTCAGGCAAAGACTGTTGCTATTGCAAACATTAAACTCTATGCAAACTTAGCTGATGGTTTTATCGGCACAGGTTTAAAGAAAGATGAACTGGTTGCGGAAGTTTCAGATCTCGACGATATCATCGCTTTTACAAAGGGCGGCATTATGAAAGTTGTAAAAGTTTCCGACAAAGTTTTTATTGGAAAAGATATCCTGCATGTAGCCGTGTTTATGAAAACCGATGACCGCACTACTTATAATATGATCTATGTAGATGGAAAATCAGGAGTCAGTTATGCCAAACGATTTAATGTAACAGGTGTCACCAGGGATAAAGAATATGATCTGACTAAAGGAAGTGATAAAAGTAAAGTGCATTATTTTACTGCCAATGCCAATGGCGAAGCAGAAGTGGTGAAAATTATTTTAAGTCCGAACTGCAGCGCCAGAAATAAAGAACTTGATTTTTATTTTGAGGAACAGGATATAAAAAGCAGAGGAAGTATCGGTAACCAGGTAACCAAGTATCCCATTAAATCAGTTAAATTTAAAGAAGCCGGCAACTCTACGCTGGATGCAAAAAAACTCTGGTTTGATAATAAGTTTGGCAGGTTAAATACAGAAGAGAAGGGAGATTACCTGGGCAAGTTTGAAGCTGAAGACAGACTGTTGGTTATTTACAATGATGGTAATTATGAAATAACTGATCAGGAACTTACACAACGTTTTGAAACCGAGAAGGTGTTATTGATAGAAAAATTTGATGCAGAGAAAATAATCACCGCAGTTTATTTTGACAAGGAGAAAGTACAGTACAGTGTTAAAAGATTTAAAATTGAAACATCAACCCTGCACAATAAATTCTTCTTTATTAAGGAAGGAGATGGGAATTATTTAGAAGCTGTAACCACTGAACATGAACCAGTACTGGCCATGCAAAGCGGCAGGGGAGCACAGGTACGTAAGGCAAAGATAAAAATAACAAAAGTAGTGGAAGTGATGGGCTGGAAAGCTTTGGGTAATAAACTGGCAGACTTTAATAAGTCAATAGAAATGGAATGGGTACAAAATACATCGAACAATCCGCAGGCTGAATTGTTTGAGTAAATAAACAAATTATGATGATACGGTTCAAATTTCTTTTCGTCTTACTGATTTCCGGCGGCAGTTTATTTGCGTCTGACAGTTTGAGTTTTTCTAAAACGGAAATCATCTATGGCCGTAAAGACGGGATGGCATTAACCATGATGATGTTAAAACCAACTGCTAAAACAAACGGTAAAGCAATCATCAGCGTACTAAACGGCAACTGGATATCGGCACCAAGAATGATGGACGCTTTTTTAGCTAAATCAAATTTGTACATCGATGCAGGTTATACCATGTTTGGTGTGATGGTAAGTTCGCAACCGCAATACACAATCCCGGATGAAATAAACGATTTGAAACGTGCAGTTCGTTTTATACGCTATAATGCAAAGGAGTACAGTATTGATGCTGATCATATCGGTATCACAGGATCATCTGCCGGTGGACATTTATCATTGATGATCGCAACATCAGATGAAGAAAAAAACATTAAATCAAATGACCCGGTTGATAAGGTATCGGCCAGGGTGCAGGCTGTGGCTGTGTTTTATCCACCTACCGATTTTATTAATTATGGCGGGATAAATACCACGGGCACAATCAATCAACAGGGATTGGTGATGGCCAGGGTGGCAGCAGCTTTCGATTTTAAGGAATGGAGCGATGCTACTGGAACTTTTGTTTCCATAACTGATACAAAAAAACGTATAGAGATTGCCAAAGAAATTTCGCCAATAAATTTTGTAACACCTGATGACCCTCCTGTAATAATTATACATGGAGACAAGGATTTTTTAGTTCCCAAACAACAATCAGAATCTATCATTGAAAAATTCAAGACTGCAAACGTGACCAATAAATTTATTATCAAAGAAGGCGGAACGCACGGCTGGCCAAACCGTGAAGTAGAGGAAAAGATTTTTGTGGAATGGTTTGATAAATATCTAAATTAGATAAATACATTTTCTTTATTGTTTAGTCTTACTTTCGCAACGCATCTAAAATTGAGCAGAAAGATTCATGATAAGACTGGAGCATTTTACATCCGCAGACTTTCAACAATTAATTGACTGGATAGATTCAGAAGAATTGCTGACCAAATGGTCGGGCACTTTATTCAGCTATCCGCTGACCATTGATAGTATGGAATGGTATATCAATGATACTAATGTCGCAAATGAATCGGATGCCTTTGTTTATAAAGCGGTTGATGTTGAAACCAATGAAACAGTAGGTCATATTTCTTTAGGCGGTTTGAGCTGGAAGAACCGGTCAGCAAGGATCAGCCGGGTGTTGGTAGGTAAAACATCTGAACAACGCAGAGGTATTTGTCAGCAGATGACTAAGGCTGTCTTAAAAATTGGTTTTGAAGAATTAGGTTTGCACAGGATAGGACTGGGTGTTTATGAAAATAACCAGGGAGCTTTGCAATGTTATCAAAAATGCGGATTAAAAACAGAAGGTGTTTCCAAAGACATACTCTGGTTCAACAATGAGTTTTTAAGTATGGTTGAAATGGCCATTCTCGAAGATGAATGGAAGGCATTGCAGGTTTAAAATATTCCAGGCAGTATTGCTTTCCTTTCTGCAGGATAATCCGAAAATTTATTTTGATACCATTTGTGGTGAGCCATTGCCCTTGGGATAAGGTTTGCAGCACTCCAGATGAAAAAGGCAACAGCCGGCATGTTCCAGCATAGTATGGCAAATCCGGCCCACTCAATTAATTCGCCCAGCATATTAGGACAACTGATATAATTAAACAGCCAGCCTCCTGGAATCTTGTAATCCGTTTCTTCGGCTTTGCGCAAATGAATTAAAACATTATCCGCTTTCCAGTTTATCCATAGGCCACAAAAAAACATAATAAGGCCGATGATAAATCTGGGGTCGTACAACCAGCCTGAATTATAGTTTGCAAAATTGGTAAAATAATAACCCATTAAAAAAGTATTGGCCAGGTTAAAGAAAATTCCTGAAACCAAAATCAGGATCGGCATTTTTTTACCTCGAGTATGCAGTCGGAAAGGAAAAACAAATGTGCGGTTGAAATAGTGCATACAGAACAGGATGATCATGATGCTGACAGCGGCAGATTGAAATGACCAGGTCTTCACTAAAAAATAAATCATCACGGCCAATGCCGGAAACTCCATTAAAAACCAGCCATAATGATTGTCAATCTGTGGTCCCCATTTGGCAGAAGCGTGGCGTCCATACGGTGCAGCAATCTTCAGTAATAAAAAAAATATAGCTATTGCAATGCCTATCCATATATAAAATATTAACTGGTAAGTAGAAAAAGAAATCAACATAGGCAGTTATACAGGAAATGTTCTGCGTTAAGATTGGTAATCTTAATCAAGATAACCTTTATTCTTAAACCAGTGAAATGTGTCGAGAATGGTTTCTCCAAAAGGACGTATGGTATAGTTCAATTCTGTAATGGCTTTGGAGCTGTTTATAAAACGGTTACCTTCAAACAGTGCTTCAACTGCTTCAATAGTATATAACGGTTCTTGTCTTTTTATTGTAGCAATCAATTTAATAACAGGTATTCCCGCCCTGGCGGCAAACTGCGACAGGGCAATTGGTTTTATCTTTTTTGATGATGCTGCAGAAATGAACGTTGCCAGTTGTTTAAGGCTGTGCCATTTTCCGCCCAGCAAATAAGCTTCTCCCGGCCTGCCCATGGTTATTGTATTGGCAATAGCGCTTGCAACATCACGGCAATCGCAAAAATCAAAACCACCGTTAAAAATGAAAGGAAGCTTTCCTTTATACAGATCAATAATTACCTGGCCCATCAGCGATGGTTTAAGATCAAAAGGACCGATTATGGAAGTAGGGTGAATAACTATTACTTCCATATCCGGGCCGTTTGCGGCCAATGCTACCTGTTGACCGGCAAGTTTAGAACGGTCGTAGGCAAAAGCTTTTTCAGTAACATGTGCCCGCTGTTCATCTAAAACCTCAAATGTGGGTTGTTGCTGAAAGGCATGGATGGAACTGATTTGGATGAATCTTTTTATTCCGTTTGCCAATGCTGTATCAATGGCAAGCTGTGTGCCTTCTACATTGCTGCGATGAACAATTCCTGATGGATCGCCATTTACCGAAATGACAGCAGCGCAGTGAATAACCGTATCACAATCCTGGAAAAGCGATTGTAAAACACCGGACTGCAGCATATCACCATACATAATTTCAACAGGTAAATCTTTGGCAGAGCGGATATCAGCATCCCTGAACAATGCCCTGACGGGCATATTCCTCTTGCATAACTCCTGTAATAATGCAGCACCTAAATGACCTGCTGCTCCGGTAATGGCAACTTTCATTGACTACTTTTTCAGATATTCAGTTGGTATTTCATTAAAAAAGCAGCAGAAAATTTCTGCTGCTCTGGTATCATCAATCTGGTCATAATTTGACCACTGCATGGTTATAAATTAGTATCCTCTGCGATTATTATCAAAGCCTCCACGGTTATTATTTCCACCGCCTTGTCTAAATCCACCACCTCCTGATCTTGGTCCGCCACCGCCCGGGGGGCCAGACCTTTCTTCAGCCTCTTTAACTATTAAAGGTTTTTTTCCAAGCGAAATATCTTTCAGATTTTCTATGGCATCCTTTGCTTCTTCCCGGTTGGGCATATCTACAAATGCAAATCCCTTGCTTTTCCCGGTTTCCCTGTCCATGGCTACTCTTGCAGTGGCAACAGTTCCGAATTTTTCAAAAATTTCCATCAGTTCTGCGTCATCTAAATCATAAGGCAGCCCGGCAACAAAAAGTTTCATAATGAGGTGATTTATTTATAAAAATACAAAACTTGCTTCCGTATTTAAATAATATGATCTTTAAAATATACTCTAAGATAGTAATATCTTTTAAATAGAACGTATAATAATAATAATGTTGTTCTCAGGTTTTAACCCGGCTAAAAATGAGCTTTTTAATCAGTAGGATTTTTTTTACATATAAAACAGTTATTAAACTACAGAATAGAAGTTTAATAATCATCATTTTTGTGATGCATAATTAAGTATTCCTCCGAAACGCTTGGAAAGCCTTCAGTAATGAAGGTTTTTTTAATTATACAGTACTTCAAATAACCTGCTTTCATCAGCCTCAACAGTCAGCCTTATCATCCTTTTAAAAACAAATCCCTGTTTTTCAAGAAGATTTATCGACCTTATATTATCGGGCGATGTTATTGCCAAAATACGTTTAATACCCATGACTTCATGTGCATGTTTTAATACGGTACCGGATGATTCGTATGCAAATCCTTTTCCGGTATATTGGGGCATAAAAGCAAAACCAATATCAACGGCATCTAAAGTATCACGTCTTAAAAGTCCGCACATGCCGATTGGGGTACTATCAGCTTTTAGTTTTACCAGGTAAAGCCCGAATCCAAATTGCTTATAACTTTTCATGGGGCCATTTTTAAGATAATCTTTAGCATCATCAATGGTTCTGATATTCCTGTCACCGATAAACCTTATCCAGGAAGGTTCATTCACGAGTTTCAGAACAAATGAAGCGTCTTTAAGGGTAAACCTGGAAATTAATAACCGGTCTGTTTCAAAAATATGCATAGCGGGATCAATTCAATTAAGCGTTATGCAATTTAAAATTATTTCTTTAAAGATAATTACGGTTTTGTTCTTCTTCTGGTTCTTTTGTTAACTTTAGTTTATGTTTAAATTTAAATATTTTACGCTGCTGTTTTCATGCATACTGCTTACCTGTTTCAGCAATGCCCAGAATTTTGGAGGTAATCCGTCTTCCCTGAAATGGAACCAGGTCAATACAGATAAGGCCCGGGTTATCTTTCCCAAGGGCCTTGACAGTCAGGCCAATCGCATTGCCAATATCATGAAATTGCTGGGTGATACAACTTCACAAACAATTGGAGGCAGGCAGAAGAAATGGAATATCATTTTACAGAATCAAATTACCATACCCAATGCATATGTACGCCTGGCACCGCTCATGAGTGAACTGTATATGACACCCGGGCAGGATAATTTTACAAATGGAAGCCTGCGTTGGGATGATAACCTCATCATTCATGAGAACAGGCACATGCAGCAGTTCAGTAATTTTAATAAGGGTTTTACTAAAGTATTTTCTTTTTTCCTGGGGCAGGAAGGACAATTGTTTGCTAACGGAATAACGGTGCCTGATTATTTTTTTGAAGGTGATGCGGTTTGGCAGGAAACACTGGTTAGTGCACAGGGACGTGGCAGAATGCCTTCGTTTTACAATGGATTTAAATCTTTGTGGCTGCAAAAGAAGAATTATTCCTGGATGAAGTTACGGAACGGTTCTTACAGGGATTTTACACCCGATCATTATGCAACTGGATATCTTTTAACAGCCTACGGTTACGAAAAATATGGAGAAGGGTTCTGGAAAAAAGTTACGAATGATGCGGTGACGTTTAAAGGCCTGTTTTATCCATTTAACAGGGCCATTGAAAGGTATTCAGGAAAAACTTATCAGCAGTTCAGGCAGGATGCGATGCAATATTTTAAAGACAAATCATTTGTTGGGCAGGAAAATGCAGCAAGTGCTCTTACTTACCTGACCCCGGTAAAAAATAATAATGTTACAGACTACGAGTTCCCAAATTATATAAGTGACGACAGCATCCTGGTAACCAAAAAATCGTATAAAGAGATAAGTGCTTTTTATCTGCTGACTAATGGCAAAGAAAAAAAGATAAGGGTAAAAGACCTGGTAATTGATGATTATTATTCTTACAAAAACGGGAAAGTTGTTTATGCTGCTTATCAATCTGATGAAAGATGGGGCAACCAGGATTACAGTGTGATTAAATTACTGGATATCTATACAGGCCAGCAAAAGCAGATCACTTATAAATCAAAATACTTTTCGCCTGATATAAATGAAGACGGCACAGAGATTTTAGCAGTGCAGGTAAATCCCGACGGAACCAATAACCTGTGCAGGATTGATGCAGCCAGTGGAAAAATTATCCGGCAATTTTCCTATCGGGATAACTATTTCTTTACACAGTCGAAGTATATTAACGCCAATACAGCAGTCTCAGCAGCAAGAAATCCAGAGGGTAATATGGTCTTGTTAAAAATTAACCTTGCTACGGGCGGATATGAGAACCTGACTCCATATTCTTTTAATGTTATTGGCTTTCCCTTTGTAAAAGGCGATACGGTATATTTTACTGCAATGAACAATAATGCAGATAAGATATTTGCAGTATCGCTGCATGATAAAAAGATTTACCGGTTAACTGAAAATGTTAATGGAGTTTATGCTCCAACTGTAAATTCAAAAGGGGAGATGCTGGTATCTGCTTTTACAGCAGATGGTTACCGGGTTGCTAAAATAGAAGTGAAATTTAATACAGGGCAGCAAAATTCAAACAATAATTTAATTTTTTTAAACAGTAAATATTTTGCTGATTCAGCATCAACAATACCAGGCAAACGTGCCCTGTATACTTTAACAGGCGATGCGTTTGAAGAAACTGAAACCGGCAGTATAAAGAATAAGGTTACCAAATACCGTAAAACATTCCGCCTGTTTAATTTTCACAGCTGGAGGCCTGTTATTAATGATCCGGAATATGGCTATACTTTTTTCAGTGATAATGTACTCAGCAGCTTCAGCAATAATTTTACCTACACTTACAACTATAATGATAAAAGCCATACAGTTGGGTTTAATGCGTTTTATGCCGGCTGGTTTCCGGTGCTGAGCCTGGGTGCCGAAGAAAGTTTTAACCGCACCCTGGACACCGCATTTGGTAAATCAGTTTCTTTTAATTCGGCAACGTTAAAAGCAAATATTACTATTCCCCTGCGTTTTGTTGGCGGCAGAACAAATAAGTTTTTAAATTTTGGCGGCGGCTATAATATTGAACAGTATTATTACAGAGGCGTTGGTAAAAACGTGTTCAGCAATAAGGCCATTAATTATATGAATGCCTTTTTAAGTTTCAGTAACAACAACCGGCAGGCAAGGCAACATATCAATCCGAGGTGGGCACAGGCAATCTCATTGAATTACCGCGATGCTTTTAATTTCCGGAACAGCCATAAGTTCGTTGCAAATTCTTCTTTTTATTTTCCGGGCATAGCTGTAAATCACAGTTTAGTGGTTAATGCAGCGTGGCAGAAACGGGATAGCTTACCAGACCTGTTCAGCAATAATTTTTCCTATTCAAGGGGTTATGAAGCGCTTAGTACCAGGCGCATGTACAAGGTTGCTGTAAACTATCATTTTCCGCTGGTTTATCCCGATTGGGGATTTGCCAATATCCTGTATTTCCAGCGCATAAGGGCAAACGCTTTTTATGACTATACCAATGCAAAAGCAAGGGTAAATGGTTTGCTTACCGAAATTGAAAACAGAAGCACCGGGGGCGAAATCTATTTTGATACAAAAATATGGAATGCACTGCCTGTAAGTTTTGGGATTCGTTTTTCGCATTTACTGGATAAAGATCTGCTGAATCCATTGGTAAAGAACCGCTGGGAAATTATTATTCCTATTGGACTGATACCCGATTAATAAAATGTTATCAGTGCCTCGTACAAACCTTTCCGGAAAATAATTGTTAACTTACTGTTGTGTTTTATCACCTTAAAAATTAAAGACCATGAAATATCTTTTTTCAATTAGTATGCTGAGCTTTTTGTTATTAACAACATTTAATTCCTGTGCACAAAAGGATAAATCCAAACTTCCCAGTCCGCCTGCAGCAGTAACGCAAAAAGTTGGTGACCTGACAGTAAAAATTGACTATAGCCAGCCATCGGTTAAAGGCAGAATAATTGGTGAAACCCTGGAGCCGAAAGCAGGAAAAGTCTGGCGTACGGGAGCAAATGATGCCACTGTTTTTGAAGTAGATAAGGATGTAATGGTAGAAGGCAAGGCATTGCCAAAAGGTAAGTATGGACTGTTCAGCATTGCAAATGGAGAAGAGTGGACAATCATCTTTAACAAAACCTGGAAACAATGGGGTGCATATGAATATGATGCAGCTCAGGATGCCTTAAGGGTAAATGTAAAAGCCGGTAAAGCCGATCCTTTTTCTGAAAAAATGACTTTTACAATAGATGCAACAGGTAGGGTTTCCTTGTTGTGGGGTGATATAAAAGTTGATTTCACGGTAAAATAAAAATCACTTCTCTTTATACGCATTGTGGTCAATATTCTTGCCCATAGTCCCTTTGAATCTTTTCCAGAAAGATTCCCGGGAAGCTAATGGTATAAAATCTTTGTTGTAAGCCTGCTGGTAATCTATCACAGGGTTTATCATAGTTGGCTGCATTGCCCTTAATGTGTCGAATACGATCGGAATGATACCAACCTCCCTGTTTACTTTAACCTTTGCATAACGACGTAATTGTTTTGCCTGGTAAGGATCGGTTGCCAATGCAATTTGCTCAAACCCAAGTTGCTTTGATTTATAGTACCCATAATATAAATTTTCGGTACTGTGTTCGGCTTTGGTTTCAGCAAAAACATGTTCTTTGGGTATGCCTAAAGCAATTGCATACAGTGCCATGATCTCCCCTTCGTAATAAGCAGTATAGACAGAAGAGCCGGAGAACATGATATTTTTTGCAATACCCTTGTCGTATAAATACTTCGACCAGTAGATTCTTGCTTTCATAGTGCTGTCCCAGCCCTGTTCTTTAAAAGGAACCCCGGGTACAATGATCATGTCATAAGTTTTAGCTGAAGCTTTGTCTAAATATTTCTTTGTAGTTTTTGAAGAGAACGAACAGGAAATAAACAGCAGTAAAAATATTAAGCAGGCAATGCAGCTTAAATAAGATGAAGCGGATTTATTGATCATGAAATAGAATTTCTGTTTTCAATAACTAACAAAAATAATTGCGAAAAGTTTTCCCTGCCGATTATAGCTTTGTTATTTTCCGGATCTCAATGGGTTTATCAAATTGATCGCCGTGGCTTGTCTGTGCCTGTATTTTTCTTACAATATCCATTCCTTCAAAAACTTTACCAAAAGCGGCATACCCCTGCCCGTCTTCAGTTCCCCGCCTTCCGGCATCAAGTGGAGACTGGTCACCGATGCAGATAAAAAACTCGGTATTGGCCGATCCCGGCGCTGTCCTGGCTAAGGATATGGTACCTGACTGATGCGATAATCCTGTTTGCTGCGTTGTTTCATGTTCAATGCCTGCAATGGAAGCTTTCCTGCCCGGGTTTGTTTGCCATATGCCACCCTGTATGATACCGGTATTGGCAGGGTTTGGAAATTCATCTGCTTTTAAAACCCTGTAAAAAGAAGTTTTATTGTAAAAGCCCGAATCAATATAAGAAAGAAACGCTGCTACCGTTTTTGGCGCCTGGTCAGGAAATAATTCAACTTCTATATCACCGAATTGTGAAATGATTAAAATATGGGGATTCTTGTAATGAGACCGGCTGCACGAAAACAACAACAGGCAAATCAGCAAGTAGAATAATTTATTCATATATGCAAGTTAAGATGGATTTTTTGGGTAAACATAATTTAAACTAGATATCCTTTAGTGAGCATCATGCTATCTATTTTGGCATAGTAATTTGTATCTTTAATAAATAACAGGCTTAGAATGTATATGAAAAAAATATTTTTTGCAGTAATTGTATTCTTCAGCAGCCAGGTCTTTGGCCAAGCCATTTCAAAAATAACCATTGCCGGTAATGGTAATGTAGATAATATTGCTTTTGGCCTGGATGAGAATGTACAGGTTTATCTTACCAAAGACGGGAATATCAGCAAATGGGGTTTTGATAGATTTATCGGCTACCAGGAAAATTATGGAGGGGTGCTTGAACCCTATGTTGGGAGGGTGGAATACTATACCAGCAATGATGATGCAGCGCTGCAGGGCAAGGTAAAATACATTGGTAAAATACTGCTTACCTATTATGCTTCTTACGAAAATGAAATGCTGAAAGGAAAACTTAAAAGTATTGGCAGCATAAACCTTGATTATTACCTGAATTATGAAAATGAATCATTCCGGGGAAATATCAAGACCATCGGAATACAGGCTGTAACCTGGTATTCATCTTACGAAAATGAAGCTTTGCGTGGTAAATTAAAATCTGTTGGCCCTACATTGCTTAATTATTATGGCTCATTTGAGGATAAAGCTTACCGTGGTAAGATCAAAAGCATTGACCGGTTCTCCATCACCTATTATTCTTCCTTTGAACAATACAGCGGCAGTGTAAAAACCGGTGCACAGGTCATGAATGCCAATGGTATAAAATATTTTGTCAGAAATTATTAGATAACATGTTTTTGTCCCGATTCCCGGTATACCAATTCCCTTTATGTTGTATTGTAATTGCGTTGGCAAATGATTAATATTGAATAAATATTTTTCATGCTTTCAAAAGCTGTATATATCTTTTTCATTTCTTTTATATGCTTTACCGGCTATGCCCAGTCAAAACTAAATCTAGAGACCAGCAGTAATGGGTTGCAATACGGGTTTAGTGTGAAAGCCCAGTTGGAATTCAGTACCGTCAGGCAAACCCAGTCGCCTCATTTCAGGCTGGCTGTTACCGGAGGCATTGGTTCCTCTTTTATTGATAACAATATTTATCCCACGCTCAATGCTGAGCTGCAACTATATAATAACGGCCTTGGAAGCAGTAAGCCGGGTAAACTAAAACCAGCCATAAACCTTGATTTTATAACAGCCATAACATTAACAGCCGGGGTTAAAGATTTTTTACAGCAAAGCAGAAGGCAGCTTTTTATTAACCGGAATGTGCCTTTATATTATTTTACTGATCTTGGATTGCCTGCTTTAAAAAATCCTTATGCCTATTCATTTTCTGTAGGCACTAATTTTATTTTCAGCAGCGATGGGAATAAAAAATTTCAACGTACAGGATTTGTGAATTTTCACTTTGACCGTTTCCAGGTTTCCTATTCGAATGATGGCGGCGTACCGTTTTCAAATATTTACCTGGGCGACCGGCGTGACAGGTATTATACCGGCAGTGCAGTACTGAGTTATCATGGTAAACCCTATACTGCACTTAACTTAATTGAACTGAGTTATCACAAATTCACAGGCTACACACAAAATTCTTTTGAGGCAAGTAACCAGTTTGATTTTGCCTTTGTCAATTATCAAAAAAAAGAACAGCGGTTTTATAACAAAAGTATGTTTACATTGAATATTGCAAACCCGGTAAAAGGATACGGTATTAACCTGCGGTTTTATAATAAGATCAAATGGGATATTCAACACCTGATACACTGGGGAATATTTAATTCCTATCATATTGTTCCGTATAAAGCACATCTCTCCGTTAACGGCACATATTATTTATCACAAACAACTATTGGCTTAAAATGAAATACCTGCTCACACTTTATTGCTTACTGCTTTTTGTATCCTGTACAAGAAAATATGGTGTTAGCGCTGAATTCAGGAAAGGGATACCTTCAGATATGCATCAATGGGTTTTAGACAGCAGTTATCGGCTGTATATACGGGAAGTATTTTTAGATACCATGGTAAGGGGAGACCGGCAGGTAAAGGCTGACAATGAAGTGTACAACAAAAATGATAAACTTATAGAGATAGAATACCTCCTGTTATCAACAGAAAAGAAGCGTGCTGTATATATTTCTACCATACCCGATAAATACCAGCTTTACTATGCTAAAAAAGCCAAATACCTGAAAAGAGAACACCTGAATGCATATGATTTCAGCACTTTCCGTTTTGGTAAAAAAGCGGATAACAGCAATACGATTGTTTTTGATAACATCAATACAGGACATAGCGATACATGGATTTATGAAATAGAGCAGGATAGTATCTTACATGTAAAGGAAGTAGTTGAACGAATTAACGGAGAAGCCGTAAATATTTATTTTGCAGATGAGGCAATTGACCCCAACGCATCTTTTATAAGAACAGACAGCTTTAAGATAGCATTCAGAAACATGGATAAGGAAAAGAAAAATGAGAACAGGCTCGGAAGGCCACCTAAGCTTCGTTTAAGTATAGACAATATTATTTATTACCGTAATAAAAAAGATAAGTATACAATCTATTTCAGGTTTAACAGGAACCTTGTTGCATTAAAAGACTCTGCTGTCAGCTTTAATAATACAAGATTAGTAAATATACCTTTTCAATAATTTATTATGATAAAATTTTACTGGAAGATCAGTTTTAACATCAATTAAATGATTTTCTCTTATTTTTACTGCTATTTAGAAGAATTTCAACAGTTTCCACTCCCTTTTTAAACAAAAGAATACTTTTTAATGCAACTGGCCGGCATTGAATTAAAAGGTCTTGCTTTTAACAATGTTTACCTGATGAAGGCACAATTATTTTAATAAAAATTCAGTTTAAGAACTATGGGAAACAGGAATGAATTAGATTTTGAATTATCAGCTTTTTTTGAGCTTACACCAGACCTGGTATGGATTGTTGGTAAAGATGGCTATTTAAAAAAAGTGAATGCTGCTGTTATTAATAAATTAGGATATACTATAGAAGAATTATACGCAAGTCCTGTTGCAGCTTTTATTCACCCCGACGATCAGGAAATAACAAGTGATAACAGAACCAAGCTGCTTAATGGAGAGGTACTGCATAACTTTACTAACCGGTATATAAGCAGTGCCGGTAATACTATATGGCTTGAATGGACCTCTGTTTACTTTGCTGAAAAAGAAATTGTATTTGCAATAGCAAAAGATGTTACAGCAAGAAAGCAAATTGAAAAGGAAGTAGAGGATGAGTATAATAAATTTAAAACCTTAACGAGTCATTTTAAAAACAATATAGAGAAAGACAGAAAGTATTTTGCTTATGAATTGCATGAAGAACTTGCCCAGCTTGTTTCTGTTGTTAATATGGATGTAGGATGGTTAAATGCCAATATTCCTGATCTGCCCGGAAAATTAAAAGACAGGATGGAGCACACTGTTGCTGTGTCAAGACTCCTGATCAAAACCATCCAAAGGCTTTCTTTTTTTATCAGCCCGCAAATGCTGGATGAATTAGGGTTGAATGCAGCACTGGAATGGCTTTGTAATGAATTTTCAATTTTAAACGGAATACCCTGCGGCTTTGAAAGTACCTATGATGAGGGCAGCCTGACGGATGAAATGAAAATAGATTTTTTCAGAATTTGCCAGGAATCACTTGCTCATGTTTTGAATCGGGAGCAGGCGGTTAAGATAATGATCAGGATTGAAGATGCGGATGATAAGATTCAGATCAGCGTTACAGACTCAGGTAACGGATTTAGTATTGATCAGGAAAAACAGACCAGCGGATTGATCAATGTGCAGGAACGAGCTGCATCAATAAACGGCAACCTGATTGTTCATGATAAAACGGAAAAAGGAACAGGCATTGCTGTAATTGTAGCAAACCAGGTCAATACTGTTCTTTAAAAATTTCAGATACGATAAATACAGGGAATTTATTGTATTGTAATCTGCCCCGGGTTTTCGATAATGATCTGGGGTTTTTCTTTATACAGGGTAATGCGGCCGGTAACACATACCTGCTTGCCCTGCATTTCCTCGGGTTTATATTTAAATTCCGCCCTTACATTACCCCAGATAACTACTGTCAGTAATTGGTTGGGAAATTTAGCGCCAATATTTAATAAAGTGGGCTGATTCTTTGAAGTTTCAAAATAACGTATATCTTCCACCTTACCACACACTATAACACTGTCTCCAATATGCTGGCTTATTTCTTCGAGTTTAATAGTGGTTTGACCATTAGACAGGCCGGTAATGAATAAAGCAAAAAGAGTAATAAAGATCCGTCTCATGTTTTTTTTGTAATTTATCTGTAAATCTAATCCTTTTGGATTAATGTAATTGTATTTATACAGCTTCTTTAATTTTAAGCTGCCAGTTAAAACTATCTTCCGTCTCACCAATCTTCGTGAAATTGTTTTTTTTAAGAACAGCAAAAGAGGCTGTATTCTTTTTCTCTGTTGATGCAATTATTGTTGTGACCCGGGGTTGATCTTTTGCCCATTTAATAATGCCGGCAACGATCTCAGTCATAAATCCTTTTCTTCTGAACTCATCATAGGTGCCATAGCCGATTTCAATTTCTCCTGCTGCATTGGGTTCGCCTATTATGCACAAGTCGCCAATCATTTTATTATCTGCTTTTGAAATTGCTGTCCATAGTGTTGAATAGAGGTAGTCTTTAGTTTTGTCGGCAACATTTGGCAAAATGGTTTGTTCTAATGCTTCTTTTAGTTCAGGAGAAATAATACGAGAAGTTGTATTTAAATTTAATTCCTTCTCCAATGAATTATCAGCTCGTATGTATTTTACTAGCTGATCGTATGTTAATGGCCTTAAGAGGAGGCGTTCGGTTTCTATCATTTTATTTATTTAAATACAGGCGGAATGGGCTGTTCTTTACTTTCTTCATCCCAGGTGATACTCATAATAAACCAGCGGCCGTTTTCTTTAACCAGTTCTATACTGTTTATACCACGCTTGTGTACAGGAGGCCTGGTACCGGCTTCATATTCATAGGAAGTAAAGACCTGTGCTATGTTACCGAACTGGTTCATGGTACGGCCAATTTCTTTTTCGTTAAAGGAATTTTGCATAAAGAAGGGGCCATTGCCCTGTACATATTGTATCGGCGAAAATTTCCTTAATTCTCTTTTAGCATTAAATGCAGCCATAAATGCTTCCTGATGAAAAAGGCTTCTGAAACGGTTCCAGTCCCTGGGACCGGCCGGGCCGGATATTACCCCGTAAAGTGTTTTAATAACCTGGTCTATTTCTCCAACATCAGCCTGATCAGCAGCAGGTGGCTTTGCTTCATGATTGTTAAGCCATGCATTGCGTATTTTTAATTCTGCGGCAGAAGGATTTGCAATAAACTTTAAAACATGTTTTCGTTCTTTATCGATTTTTACAGCAGGAGCCGATAAACTAATCATTTCAGTTTTTCCTTCTGCATCTTTTCTGTTTACTTTAACAGTCAGTATATCTCCTTCTTTAAGTTTGCCGAACAAATCATCCAGCATTTTTTTTAGATTGCCTGCAGTAATCATGGCCCCGTTAATACTAACCAGTTCATCAGCATCTTTATATCCCAGTTTTTTACCAAATACATTCATAGCTTTTGCGCCGATCCTGATAGTTCCTTTATCGGTTGGATCCAGGTCTATACCACCAAGTGTAAAGTCTTTGTATGTTTCAACAGGAATATATGTTACTCCGGCCATCGTAAAAAACCGTTCATAAGGTATGGGCGTAGTTCCATGAACATAGAGGGTAAAAAAATCCCTTATCTCTGCAAAACTCAGTTTTGTTACTATATTGAAAAGATCATCATCTTCAAAAAACTTATCTTTTCCATATTGTGTTGAAAGGTCGTGTTTAAGATCTTTTAAGCCATACTGTGCATTTGATAATTTTAGTAAGTACAAATCAAGACAGGCTGATATTAATGCACCTTTTAAATACACATTTCCATACTGTGACGCCCATTTACCTGCGCTTTCCTTACTCAATTCAGTAAAGGAAAGGCTGTCATTCATATAGGAACGTGAATAATTAATTTTATCTGCTAAAGTCTGCAGGAACTCTTCCGGCGTTTTTATGCCTGCCCATACCTGTACATGATGTGCGGTATATTCAGTGCTGCCTTCATACAGCCATAAATGTCTGGAGAGAACGGTTTCGTTAAAATTAAATTCCTTTACTTCCCTTGAACTGATGGTGAGAGGCGTAACAATATGAAAAAACTCATGTGAGGCAATATCCACCAGCCCATCAATAATTTCTTTTTCAGGGGCTTCCTCTACACTGTAAAAAGAAGAAAAGGAATGTTCCCAGGCTCCGCTGGTCTCCAGTTTTTTCTGCTCGCCGTTAAAGTAAAAGATAAAAGCATATTTGTCTACGGGCAATCTGCCACCCAGGTAATCTTTTGCTCCGGTCAGTAATTTATTCATATTAGCTGCAATGAATTTTGATGTAGCTGATTTTTTGGGCGAATACACGGCTATTAAAACATCTGTATTTCCAACCTTAACCGAAGTGGTATCCGGCAGGGAGTACATGATGGGTGAATCGTACAGGTGATCGGCATTTTCGCAAACAAATTTATCATTTGTTGCATTGGTAGCAATTGGTATTAACCCGGTGGCTGCGTAAAAGCCTGTTGGCTTTGTAAAATCAATTTCAAAAGGCATTTTCTTCATACCCTCAAAATAGCCAAACAATCCCGGGGTATTAATAACAAAATTTTTACCGGCTTCAAAACTGGTACCACACATACTGTACACCCGGTTGTCAATGCTGGCATCCCAGGTATCTTCTACCCGGTAACTTATCCTGTAAAGGGTATTCGCTTTTTTTATTAACCAGCTGTTATCGCCCGATTGTTTCACAGCCAATTCCTTTCCGGCTTTATCAAATGCTTTCAGGTTATGTACATATTTGCCGTAATTGCTGTTCATATAGGTACCCGGAACAATTTTTGGCAGGTAAAAACTGATCTCGGTATTTGTTATGGCAGGAGTTACCAAATCAATGCTGAGCTGATCATCGGTTACTTTGTTAAGATCTACACTGTATTTATAGGCTTGTTGTGCAGTTGCCTGTAATGTAATAACTGCAATAGCAATTAAGCAAACTGCAGACTTGACTGACTGATTTTTTTTCATGTCTTTCTGTTTATACTTCCTGTAAAGAAAGTATTTTTTTTTAAAGAAACTGTTACCGCTCCTACAGGTTTTATGGCATCACAAAATATTTCGGAACATTAAACTAAATTTAACCCTCTGATTTTAAATATTCTGATGATTACATACATAAAAGCAACGGTATCCGATGCAGCGTTGTTAACTGAGCTGAGCCGTGCTATTTATAAGGAACATTATTTACATCTCTGGCACCCTGGTGGTGCAGCCTGGTATATGGATGAATACGCTTATGCCGGTCACAAAATTAAAAATGATCTGATTGACCCTGGTATTGAATATCTTTTTGCAGTTGAGAAAGATGTTTACCTCGGGTATATGAAACTCGTCCTGAATGCAACATTACCCGGTTATGAAAGCATAGATGCCCTGGAAGTGGAACGGATCTATCTTTATAAAAAATTTACGGGAAAAGGTTTGGGTAAAGAATTCATGCAACTGGCAATGGCGAAAGCAAAAGAATTGAACAGGGATATCATCTTTTTAAAAGCAATGGACTCAAGCCAGGAGGCGATTGAATTTTACAAAGGGCTTGGATATGAAATTTGTGGCAGCATGCAATTACCCATGCCAGCATTTTCGTTAATGAAAGAAAAGTACCGGGCTATGGTAATTATGAAAAGGGAAGTGGATTAGCCTGCTGCCGTATTGATTTTGTTTACATGCTACATCAACAGTTCCCAGGGTTGCTTTGGATAATAAGTTGTATGGTTTACATTAAATTCGCAATTGGGTAAGGCTGCAGTTATCTCCTTCATTTTTATGTCGATGTTTTCCTGGGTATCCTCGTCAGATACCAGTACTGTTTTAAGGTTAGTTAAAGAAAGGATATCTTTCAGCCCATCTACATTAACTGCTGTATTCCTCACATGAAGAAACTCCAGGCTTTTTATTTCGTTCAGGAATTTCATACAGCCATTATCAATTACAGTGTTGCCTTTCAGGCGGAGTTCCTGCAGGCTGTCAAGTTGTGTCAGGTGTTTAATGCCGTCATTGCTGATGGTTGAATAATACAGATCAAGCATGCCGATTTTTTTTATCCTTTTCGCAATGAACAATAACTCGTCATCTGTGATAACAGTGCCTTCTCTTATTTTAACATGATTTATTTCTTCAGGTATTTCTTCAATTGCAGAAATATTGAAACCCGTCTTCCAGAATAATTTTTCGGTGTCTTCAGGGCTAAGTTTTTTCTTTTTTTTCATCGGCAGCTTTTATTACAGTAAGTTATTTAAAAAACAGCAGATTCAACTGTAATGTCTTTTATCAGCCAGGCTTCTTTAAGCCTTTTTTCTGCTGCTGCCACTGATGACTTCTTGTTTAATCCCTGGTAACTTTTCACCAGCCCTGTTAACGACCATCCGTTGTTTGGATTTATTTCAAGGTCTTTATTGAATACTGCAACCGCATCTTTAAATTTACCATCTTTCAGTAAAGCATCACCAAGGTATTGCCGGGCCGGTAACAGCCAGTCTCTTGGCTCTGTATAAATGAGGTTATCTTCTGCAACAACAGCCTGTTTAAAATAAGCAACAGCATTTTTATAGTCTTGTTGCTGTGCTGCAATCACGCCTTCTAAAATATTTTCTGCCACTACTGCACAATCATAAACTGCATTAAAAGGTGCCAGGGGTTCTTTAAGCGAAGGTTCATTCATTTTGGTCTTCATTAACTCCAGTTCTTTTGCTGCATCAGTTACCCGGTTTGTTTTTGCAAATGCTATTCCTCTAGCAAAATGCTGTAATACGGGTGTGTAGGCCAGCGAATCAACAACCCGCTCTTTTAAAATATCTTCCCATTTGCCAAAACGTATTTGCGTAAATAATGGCGATTGATGAATGTATTGTACATAATTACCCAGCGATCCGGGCATTGAAAGATAAAATGCAGGAATTTTTTGCTGCACCTCTAATGAAGCTTCCATGGCAATTTTATAATTGCCGGCCATTTGTGCACAGTTCAGTTTCATATGAACATTGTGCAGGTCATACAGCAGGCTGTTCTCTTCAGTTGCCGGAAAATACTGCAGGTATTTGTGATAACCGGAAACTGCATTGTCATTTACATCAATGCCTTTATTATAATACCCGGTCCGGATATAAACATGCGAAGGCATATGGGTAATATGCGAAACATCAGGCATGGCCGTGGTCAGAAAGGCTGCACTCTTCAGTGCATCTTCGGGCTTTGCCGATGCTTCAACGGCATGTATCAGGTAATGATGTGCGCCTGGTTGTTTTGGATTTAATTTGATGGAATGTTTTAAAACTGAAACTATTTCAGGTGTCCAGGGCTTAGGTGAAAAATCATGATTATACAGATCCCAGGGATGTATCAGCATCAATGCATCGGCATAGAGCACGCTTACATTTTCATCATCAGCATAGGTTTTATAAACACGGCCCATGGCATCCCGGTATAAAAGATTAAGCTGGCTTTGATCAGCCGTACTGTCATCAACATATCTTATAACCATGGCTTCTATCAAAGCATTTTCAACTGCAGTTACACCGGCTTTTAAGTCATTTGCTTTTTGTGCCGATGGAAATGCTTCTGATGGACGTTGGTAGCCAAAATCATTAATGTTGGGGCCAAAAGCCAGTGCTTTTCCCCACCAGGCCATGGCACAATTTGGATCAAACCTGGCGGCTTTATCAAATGATGCCCTTGCCTCAATGATGTGAAAGGCATAATACATGTTTATACCCTGGTTAAAATAGATCTGCGCACTATCCGATGCTGTAGATATTTTCCAGCTGTAATTGCCCCAGCCTGTTAAAAGCGGAATATCGTCACCTGCAGCAGGTATGTATAAAGGTGAACAGCGAAGGCTGAATTTTTTCTTTTCAGTTATCAGCTGCGCCACTGTCTTTGTATCTGTTGATTTGATAACAGAACGAAATGCGGCCGCAGTAAAAAAGGCAGCTATACTGATGACGAGGATATAAAGCAGTTTCATAAAAAAAGTTGATGTGTAAGAAAACAGTTATTAAAATTAAAGAACAGCATACTCAAATGCAAGCACAAATTAATTATACATCAGCATGGTTTACAGCCTTCCGCATTTCCAGCATGTGACAGGTGAACCCCGACTTTTCATAAGCCTTTATGGCTGCTGCATTCGGAAAGTAAACATCCAGCCTGAGTTCAGTAATACCTTCAGAAGCAGCCCATTTTTCAAGTGCATCAATGATCATCTTATTAACGCCTTTCCCCCGGTATTGCGGATCCACGTACATAAATCCCAAATAGGCATGCTGCCGGTGTTTAAGATAAGGTTTTACATTTTCTACCCGGGCATAGCCACTGCCGATTAGTTTATCATCCATGCAGGCTACAACCAGCTCAACATCTGACGCGGTTATCATTTTTTCGATATCATAATAATGAATAAGCCCATGCTGTAATGTACTGTCAAAAGGACGTTCAGCTGCTATAACCCCCTGTTCAAAAACAAGTAATGTATCCACATCGTTTAAAATTGCTTTTCGTATGCTGACCTCATTCATAAATAGAATTGTTTAATTTTTTTGAAGAACCAGGGTACTCATGCAGCGGATATCATTTACGTTCACGGTCTTTAAAGGTTCAATAAACGATAAATTATTTTTAAGCATGCATTCAGCCAGTAATACTTTAGTCAGCAGAAACCTTTTTGAACCATCGGGTATAAGATAAACTCCGTCTGCAATCAATTTTACTTTTTCTTCTATGCCGATATCGGAAGTCATCCGGATGAAGAGGGAACCTCCGGGCCTTAAAATACGAACCATTTCCGTTATCATTTTATTAAACTGTTCAGTGCTTTCAGCAAAATGCAATACTGCACTGATGATAATATGGTCAAACTGGTTTTCTGCAAATGGAGTATGCTCTACGGAAGCAACCAGCAAATTTCCAGCTGGCAGATCCGGCTGTTCTTTTTTTAAATTATTGATGGCGTCCGCACTCATATCAATTCCGCTTATATCTATACCATTTTGTAAAAACCAGCGCAGGTTTCTGCCCGTGCCACAGCCGGCATCCAGTATTTTATCTGTTTTATTATACCTGCCCTTCATGACCTGGTCAAGCAGGTAAATATCAGTTTCCCCAAGTAATTTCCTAATGTCTTTATTATTTTTCAAGCCATAAATATATTGACTATTGTGCCAACATATTGCATAAAACCTATTACTGACTTGTTGTCCCGTGCTGTAAAATTAGGATAAGCTTATTAAAAGGTGAATAGTTTAATTTCCGAAAATGAAGTTTAGCAGGGAATTTGCTATGTATGGCGAGATAACAAACCGATCACAGTATTATTCTAATTCAAAAATCAATGTATATGAAATTCCTTATTTTAATTTTTGCATGCCTGGTAAACATACAAATAACAAATGCCCAGCTAAAAACAACAGCAACCTGCCCGCCATTCACAGTGGATATACTTGCCGGAAATGTAAATGAACTGACGCCTAAATCAAACTGGGCAGAAGTAAAAGCTATTTTCCCCTGTAGTACACAACTGATTGAAAAGGATTCGGCAAATGTTTGCGCCGGAGTCTTTTACAAAGACAAGGGTATTTATTTTTATACCGACAGGGATTATATTGAGATAAGAGACAATTTCAAAGGAAAACTCACACCGCAATTGCTGGGCGCAAACCGGGGCAGCCTGTTTACCTTATTAGGGCATCCCAAAATAAAGGATATCAGCTGGGATGCATTTCAAACCGAATATGGCACCCTGATATTATATTATACCAAGGCAAATAAAATAAATAAGATCCAGTTCAGCAGTAAGACCACCGATGCAATAAAATTGTGTGAACAGTAATTCTGATTAACGATCCTGCATGCGGCCGAATACGGTATCAAGCGAATTTTTTAATTTAAGGATGGCAGCCTTTACTGCCAGTTCATGTGTTTGTTCATCTGCAGTAACAGCCACAGGAGTCCTGCCCTGAACCCTGGCTTCCAGCAAACATCTCTTATCATTCAGTCCGTTCTTTTGCCCATTCTCATCAGAAAGATGCACTTCAAGCCGGGAGATATTATCACGAAACCTGTCAAGCCCCTTATTTAGCATATCAGTCAGTTTGCTGTTGAATGCTTCGTGAACAGTCAAGTTTTTATCGGTATTAAATTGTATTGTCATAGTTATTTTTTATGATGGTTTATGATGATCGTTTCTATAATATACTGAAAAAATATGAGTAAATTGGTTTCGCTATAATTGATTTTTTAAGTCTGCATGTAAAAATAGTGATGCCTGAAAAATTACAGGCTGACTAAGATCATACGGTTGCATGAAGTTAGTAACTTTGGCCGGGCTATCACTTAATTAACAACGGGATTTAAAATTGTTTAACAGAATTTTTTCACTGCAAATAAAATCATCCTTTATGTGGTTCAAAAAAATCAATCTTGTTTTTGTACTTGCTGCAGTATTTTTTTCATTCCAAAGCTGCCAGCAACTTGACCTCGATAAAAAATATGACCTGTATAAAATTCAATTACCTCCCGGGTTCAGCATATCTGTATTTGCAGAAGTGCCTGATGCCCGCAGTATGTGTTGGGGCGAAAAAGGAACTTTATTTGTTGGCAACCGTTCAAAAGATAAAGTTTATGCAGTAGTTGATGAAGACAAGGACGGCAGGGCTGATAAAGTTTATGTGATTGACCAGGGACTGAATATGCCGAATGGTGTTGCCTTTCGCAAAGGAAGTTTATATGTTGCCGAAGTAAACCGCATACTCCGGTATGATAATATTGAAAGTAAACTGAATAATCCTCCCAGGCCTGTTGTTGTATATGATAAATTACCTGCAGAAAAACATCATGGCTGGAAATTTATAGCTTTTGGGCCCGATGATAAACTTTATGTACCTGTTGGCGCTCCCTGTAATGTTTGTGAAGAAAAGGATTCGATATATGCTTCTATCAGCCGGATGAATCCCGACGGAAGCGGGCTGGAAGTATTTGCTTCAGGCGTACGCAATACGGTAGGGTTTGCCTGGCATCCGCTCACAAAGAAAATGTGGTTTACCGATAATGGCAGGGATAATATGAGTGACGATGTTCCTGCAGATGAATTAAACTATGCACCGGATAAAGGGATGCATTTTGGATTTCCTTATTGCCACCAGGGCGATACACCTGATCCTGAATTTGGTTATAAAAGAAACTGCTCAGAATTTACTGCCCCCGCCATAAAACTGATGCCACATGCAGCAGCAATAGGTATGCGCTTTTATACCGGTAATATGTTTTTACCTGAATATAAGAACCAGGTATTCATTGCTGAACATGGAAGCTGGAACCGAAGCGAAAAAAGCGGCTACAGGATCATGCAGGTTAAGCTGGACAGCAATAAAGCTGTACAGTATATACCATTTGCTGCCGGTTGGGTTGATAAGGAAGGAAAAGTTTCCGGCCGCCCGGCTGATATTGAAATAGCAGCCGACGGTTCAATGCTGGTAAGCGACGACCATCGGGGAGCTATTTACCGGATCGTGTATAAAAAATAATTGCAATGAAGTCTCTCCGGAACCAGCAACTTTAATTAATTAAATTTAACCACTTCAAAATCGCTGCCATGTACCTGCCCCAGTTTCTGCAGGTCGCTATTATTCCATCGTTCATCGGGGGCTCCGGTGATATAAAGGTTGCTGCCGATATCGGCTAAAATAAGTCCATACTTTTTCATTGCACGAAGAATGACCTGGTTAGTTGCAGAATAAGTACTGATATCAAAACTGGCTTTCAGTCTTATCCTTGCGCCAAAGGGCAGGCTGTATTGTCCGCCGCTGCTGTTTACTTTATGGCGGGCAGGGTAGATGTATGCAGGTTTTACATTATTGCTGGTGAGTGTAAACCTGATGGGATGATCAATTTCCCCTTTTACAATTTCATCATATCTCACCAGTCCCGGAAATATGGGTAAGCCTGCAGCATCAGCCGATGTCCATGTTTCGGGCCGCATCTGGTTAGATGCAAGATTAAATACAGCTCCTGAAGAAGCATCCCAGTGATTGCCATTTACCCTGGCATAAAAAAGTTCGTACAGCATTTTATTCTCCACATCTACAGCAATAACATGTGCATCGCCATTGCCATTTCCTTCAATGGGAGCATTCAATGGAATGGGGTAGGGACCGGGATCGCTTTCATCACCATAATCGGTAAAATTGATTGTAGTGCGGGGTTGATTGCCACATACTACAATGTAAGGAATGCCAATGGGTGCTCCCTGCCACAAACCACTTCCAAAGTCTGCTTTAATTACCGGGGATGAAATACCCGCAATGATCTGCGTATTGTATGGATCAACGGGTGAAGCAGATATATCTTTATTCCAGGGATTATCGGCTGGAAATAAAGCAATGTTTTCAGCCGCTGCTTTTGTTGCATTGCATACCGTGGCTCCACTGCCTGGCGGATTCTGCAACTGATCATCCGTTGCAGTTTTACTGCACGATACGGATAATAAGACCGGGACTGCAAAACATAAAAGGAAAATAAAGGAGTTATAATTATTTTTCATTGGTCAGGATTTAGGGGATAATTCTCAAAAACTAAGCCAATGACAGTAAATTAAATGGTTATTTATAATTGATAGTAATAATACTTCGTAAATTCAACTGGCCGGCACCTGTTTCCACAGGGTGATATGGCTGAACCAGGAATTAAGCATGGAAAAATTTACGCAGGAGTGGCGGCAATTCATGAAAATAACTATATTCGTTTCCCGGAATTAACTGCATCTTATAGTACCCCACTGAAAATTCCGTATCTGCACAAAATGAATTTGTTCCTGTTTAAGAACATCCGTTCTGGAATTGATATTATTAAAACTGATCTTGTTTTGAAAAGAGGGTTACTTTTTTACTTACTGCTGCTTTTTTCTATTAGTTCTTCCGGACAGGGTTTAACTGTGTCTGCAATTTTGGATGCTGCTGCAGTACCAAAAAAAAACTTTGATGGATATATGTCGAAAAAAGGCTTTGCTTACCTCGGAGCCAGCTACCAGGCCGACACCATTGTTAGGGAATATTATTACAAGGGAACCGGTAAAAAAATAACCGATTCAATTACGAGATCACTCAGTGCATTCAGTACTAAAGATGGTTTTTACTTTAGTTATGCTACCAGCTCTTCAGATGAATATCACGGCATTAAAACCCGTTTAAAAAAAGAAGGTTTTTTTTGTAACAGGGAGCACGATACAGTAAACGCAATACCGGTCTTGTTTCAAAACAAAGATATGTCTGTAGCTGTTTCTTCAAAGCATGCCGGCCTGTTAAATACTTATACATTCCTGGTACATAAGGCCGATTTACCCAAGCCTAAAGAAATCATTTATGCCGAAGATCTCACAGCCTTTAATTCCCACGAATGCCTCCGGTATTATTTTGGTGACAGAAATGTAAAAAAGGATATTTACTACCTGTCTGATCACGAGGTTGTCAAGTGCTCTGTTTTATTTCCAAATACCAACCGGCAGGCCGTGTTTTTATGGGGTGATGAAGTAAATAACTGCAACCTCAGGTATATCTATATTGGCGGACAACTGATGACCGAAAGTTCCCTGCAATATGAAAAGAATATTGCTGAAAATATATGGCAGCTTAAAAGCGGCATTCATGCAGGGATGAGCCTGTATTCGCTCAGGAAGTTAAACGATGCAGCTTTTGAATTTTACGGCGGCAGATCGGCAAATATGGGTATGGTATTAAAAGACAGCACCGGTAAACTCGATTTTAAAAAGGAGCATGTGATTTTAGGATGTATGAATTGCAATGACTCCGGGTTTTTAAAACAGGCAGTATTAAATTCCGATGATGCCATACGGGATGAAAGGATTCTGTTTGTACATACCATTATTCTCAACAATTCCAAAACAGAACAGTGATCTGCTGCGGAATAATAAAGGTTGATCATTTATTATTCAGCACATACTCTTTATGGATAGTTATACAGCATGATAAAGTTGTTACCTTTGCATTCCGGCTGTCCAAAAAATTATTTTTTCTCTTCAAACTTATCTACCACAAGCCTGATCTTCACATCGGGTGATTCTTCAAATTCAGCCAGCAGGCTGACCTTGCCATCCTTGCCTTCAATAGTGATGGTGGTAGTCATGCTTTGGCCATTTTCACCGTTGAGTACAGTTTTGATAACGGTTTTACCTTCTTTATAAGCTATCTTCCAGTCGCAGGTAGTAGAGCTGATCTGTCCATCCATCGTTTGTTCGCCTGGCATTACAACAATGGACTTTAAATCAAACTCGACAGTTGTTTTTTCGTCTACTGAACGCTGCAGTTCATTGCTGCTGTTCAGGTATTCGGTTGTGGAAGAACTCAGCACAATTTTTTTGTCGCATTGTGCAAAACTGCTGATGCCGGCGGTAACTGCAACCAGCAGCATTAAAAATTGCTTTTTCATGTTGTATTTTTTAAAGGTTGAAAATAAATATCAAAGCTAATAAGAAGCCAGGAATATATAATAACCAGTATGGCACGATCAGCTGTTGAACGGTATTGCTTGTCAGTTTGACGATGATTCTGCATAGCCGGTTACATGTATAAGAATAAAATTTTCAGGTAATGTATGTTGTCTTATCCTGGCACCCAATGTTACCTGCCTTTTTTCTTTAAAGTTAAGTCGTAAAATTTATTTTTGTCGTAAGAGTAAGAATATAAAACATGCTCCGTTCCAAAGCCAATGTTTACCCATTTGTTGTATTTGTCAAGCGAGTAATCTTGCTCTATAATTTGAGGAATTTTAAAAGTCAGAATTGTTGCGTTATCCTGACAAACAAAAATACTATCTGCTTGAAAAAATAAAAAACGATCTTGAATTTTAACAGGGAGATTTGATGTTGGCTTGTAAGTAAGAAGCTGCCCGTCTCTTGAATAGTAAATATCATCAGTATTATATGTTAGCGAAATATTGTCTAATTGCCAAACCGGGCTGTTGTCTGATATATAGGAGCTGATGTCGGGCAATGCGTATTTACTGATGATGTTTAAGAACTTTTGTCTTGTTAACTTTTGGTCTTTCACTTTACCGGGATCATACATAAAAGATCTCCATTCGGGCCGGGTAAAATAAAAAATTATTTGGGCGATTTCTTCAAATGATAAAAACCCGGAGCAGTCAATATTATAATTTGCTTTACTCTGTGAAACATATATGTAATTGTAAGTTAACCTGGGGTCGTAAATCTGAATGCTGAATTTTTTCTTTTTTAACTGCCCGGTTTCTACAAGGTCTGCAATATACCTGTTAAGTTGCCTGGCCCTGGCTTTGTATAAAAGGGTAGTAGTCTCATTGTAGTTTGAATAATTCTGGCATAATTGAAATTCAATAAACTCATGTTGAAATGTTCTGATAACACACTCCGTTCCCCAAACAACCTTGGTCGTAAAAGACAAAAATAATATTAGCAGAAGTCTGTTCATTATAATGGCCGCCCGTATGTTTCACCAGGTTTTAAGATTAATACTCCTTTTGTTGTATTGAATTTTGTTTTTACAAAAGAATCCTTTTCATAATTCAAAGCCTTTTTTACTGAGAAATGTAAATGAGGGCCAAGTACAAAACCCGTATTCCCGCTATAGCCGATCAGTTGCCCTTTTTGTACTGTTCCTTTTTTTGAAATAACTCCCTTGTATTTTAAATGCCAGTAACAGCCAAAACTTCCGTCAGGATGCTTAATGATTATATAATTAGCATGTTTTTTATATCCCGGTAGCAATCCTCCTTTTTCACCGTCATCCTTATAACTATATACAATCCCTTCCCTTGCGGCATAAACAGGAGTTCCAACGGGCATATAAAAATCCAGGGCGGCAATATTCCTGTGAGAAAACAATCCGCCATAACCCTGTATCACTTTATGGCTGCTGCCTTTGCTGAAAGGTAAATTGTAAATATAAGTATCCAGATTATTGGTGACTTTACTGCCCGATAACCAAAATGAAATTATGACTAATAAAAGGATCAGTAAAAACAGTAAGATCTTTTTCATTATTAAATTAAGCCGGGTTGTATAAAAAAGTCAGTATAAATATAACCCTTTTCTTTACCGGAGAATTTTTACGATATGTTTCTGCCATAAAAAAAAGAAAGCGGAAATATATTTTAAGGGTGGGTGTATTATTGTGCCGGTTCTTTTATTCACCGGGGTCTCATGCAGGCGCACATTAGCCGGGCTATGAAGACCCCGGCGTTACAGAACAATTGCCACAGCTTAAATCTTCCTGAATTACTGCTATATTTATAGCAAATTATCTACATGAATTTTTTAATTTTTTTATTTGCCATCATGCTGTCAGCCTCCTGCAGTACCGCAAAAAATACGGCACAAAAAGACAACGCATCCATCGCCGGAATTAAAACAGGTGCCGAACAAACGGAAAAATATCTTAGCTATTTAAAAGGCAAACGGGTAGCCATACTTGCCAACCAGACTTCTATCATTGGTAATACCCACCTTGTTGACAGCCTGCAAAAATCAGGTGTAAACATTGTTAAGGTATTTGGCCCCGAACATGGTTTCCGTGGCAAAGCAAGCGCCGGCGACAGGGTAAGTGATGAAACAGATGTGGCTACCGGTATTCCTATCATCTCTTTATATGGCGCAAAAAATAAACCTACAAAAAAAGATCTTGCTGATGTTGACATTGTGCTCTACGACCTGCAGGATGTGGGCGTTCGCTTTTACACCAACATTAATGCGCTGTCAAGATTAATGGAAGCCTGTTATGAAAATGGCAAAGAACTGCTGATACTCGACCGTCCAAATCCCAATGGATATTTAATTGACGGGCCGGTACTGGATATGAAATACCGATCAGGTATTGGTATGTTTCCAATTCCTATGTCGCATGGCTTAACGGTGGGTGAATTTGCTCAGATGGCCAATGGAGAGGGCTGGCTAAACGGGAAAGTAAAATGCAGGATTAAAGTTATCCCGGTTGCCAATTACGATCATGATATGCCTTATGTCCTTCCGGTGAATCCTTCCCCAAACCTTAATACCCCACAGGCTGTTTTGCTTTACCCTTCTACCTGTATGTTTGAAGGCGTTTACCTTAATCACGGCCGCGGCACTTATTTTCCCTTCACCGTTTTTGGCAGCCCCGAGCTGAAAGGCATTTACGATTTTTCCTATACCCCCACCGGCATAAAAGGAATGGCTGAAACACCATTATTCATGAACGAGGTTTGTTATGGAATAGACCTGCGTAATTATGATACCCGCCTGTTAAGACAATCCAGAAAAATAAACCTGCAATGGATAATGGAATTATATAAAGCGCATCCATACAAAGAAAAATTTTTTGATCAAAAGCTGAGTAATCAAATGAATAATGTTGAGATACAAACAGGATCGGGGCTTTTTCGCCAGCAGATCATTGATGGTGTGCCCGAAGAAACAATAAGGGCAAGCTGGGAACCGGGGTTAAGTGATTATAAGCTGATGCGGAAAAAATATTTGTTGTATCCGTGATAGTTAAGGCCAGTTGGAACTTACTCCTAAACCATTGGACGCCGTCGTCCGGTGTACTGAGCGTAGTCGAAGTATCACCGACGACTGAAGTTTGAACTGGTATTAATTTGTTTTTTGTTAAAGGCTTTTTGCCGGTGCTATCGCCGGTGGTGATAACAGCAGCCGGCGGCGTATGCTGGGCGGCAGTTTGGCTTGCGGGTGTTTTATGTAACACCAACATGGGCGGAGGGACAATAAAATAATGCTTTTATTTGCGTTTTTTTTTGTATATTGATTATACAATGTACTTTTCTAAGTATTTCTTTAAAATGTAAAGTTGTTATAACCTACCGGTGATGCCAGTACCAGAAAACTAATATAAGTTGAACCTTCTTTTGGAGACTAGTCCACTATCTATATTTTTTTTAACCTTTTAAAAGAAATGGATATGAAAAAGATATTTGTGTCTATCCTCCTGTTATATTTCTATTTTGTAAGTAACCAGACTTTAGCCATTAACTATACATTTACTGGTGCTGGTCTCTGGAGCTTATCATCAAATTGGGATGCTAACGGGATTCCTCCAAACCCACTTTTATCAGGTGATACCATTATCATCAATGGTTCGGGTCCAACGATTTTAGATATAAATCAAACTATTCAAATTGGCAGCTTTTTAAACATTATCTCATCAAAGACTTTGACAATAAATTCATCAACGTCACTGGTAATTAACGAAACTAATTTGCTTAATAACGTAGGCGGCATTCTTAATAATAATGGTACTTTAAGTATCAACCAGGCAATTCCAAATGTTACACAGGGTAATCTGGATAACCGGGGTACATTAAATAACAATGTCGGTGCCGTGTTGAACATAAACCAGGCAGGAGTCTTGCTCAATCTACATCCTAATGAAGGTCTTCAAAATGACGGAACAGTGAATATTTTAGGTGGACTTTATGCTGCCCACTTTAACAATATTAATGGCAAACTGACTAACAATGGTATATTGAATATAGACACAGTTGGTACTCTTTTGAACTCCGGAATAGGTACATTTACTAATAATACAAGCGGAATGATAATAATTCATCAAAATGGAAATTTAGGGAATTCAGGAAGCTCAAGTCTAATTAATCTCGGTTTACTAACCAACAATAATATTCTAACAATCTTTACAATTGCCACGCTAACAAATAATGGTACTCTCACTAATAACTGGTTTATTGAAAACCAAAATAAATTAATTAATACTGGTATTTTCAATAACAACTCCGGTTTTTATAATAATACACAGGATTCATTGATAAATTCGGGGACGTTTAATAATAATGGGACTTTAGATAACGACGGTATTTTTATAAATACAGGCACAATATCGCAAAATGGGATTTTTAGTGGTGAAGGTACATTTGGTGGTAACCATTTTATTAATACAGGTATATTGACTCCAGGTTCATCACCCGGATGTATGAACTTTAGTTCAGATTTTACAAACACAGGTACTTTGCAGATTGACATAAACGGAGCAACAGCCTGTACTCAATTTGACCAACTTAATATAACTGGGGCTGCCACAGCAGGTGGCACACTTGCAGTAAGTTTTAGTTTTGTTCCAACTATTGGCCAATCATTTCAAATCGTCAATGCTGGTAGTTTTGCAGGAAACTTTACAACTATTACTTCGTCACCTCCACTAAATATATCGTATCTAAACGGTTCTATACTAGTTAATTCCATTTTACCAATAAAACTGGGTTCTTTAAATATTTTCATGTTACAAAATGACGCTACGATATACTGGAATGCCACCAGTGCTGTAAACTTTAGCCATTTCGAGATAGAAAGAAGTATTGATGGGGGAAATTTTGTGTCGGTAGGACAAAAAAAAGCTACAAATGAGCAAGGCGAAATAAAGTACAATTACACAGATGTAAGTGTTGCCGTTACTTATAGTATTTACAAATACGTTTACTATCGTCTCAAGATGGTAGATATGGACGGTAAATTTAACTACAGTGAGATTGTAAAGATTAGCCTTGATAAAAATTATACCGAATTTACATTAAATGTCAACCCCAATCCATTTACCAACAAAATTAATTTAAGCCTTTTTAGTTTCAAGAGCGGAAGTCTGGATGTAAATATTATAGATATTCAGGGAAGAATTGTTACTCGTAAGATGTTTACGATCACTAGTGGATTTAGTACAATCATCATTGATGGACTTGGGCAATTATTCAACGGTATGTATTTGCTACAGTTAAAAAATAATTCTGGCATAATAACGGAAAAGCTATTGAAGCTATAACTCATTTTATTTCCGAACGAAATCAAACTTTCACAGGCTGAAATTTGAGTTTGTGTTATAGCATCCGACTTATAATGGCGCAGATACACTACGCTACATGACCTAGCTGTATATCTGCCAGTGGGAGGCAAACGGCAGCAAGCATGGCTTTGTGCGATTGTGTATCTGCGCCATGTAAAAGCTATTAAAAATGGGCTTGGCTGCTTTATTTTGTAAGAGTATTAGTTGGCACAGATACGCCAACGCTCTTTACCGCCCTGCATATCTGCGCCAGTAACGGAGCTTTTTCGCCAGCAGATCATTGATGGTGTGCCCGAAGAAACAATAAGGGCAAGCTGGGAACCGGGGTTAAGTGATTACAAACTGATGCGGAAAAAATATTTATTATATCCTTGATAACCAAGGGTTGTTACCGGCCGAAGCCCTGGCAGTGGCAATAAACCTGTAAAACGGCCCCAAAATATATGTTGTATTAAGAAAATAATTACATTGCAGTTACAAGATGTATGTTATGAAAATACTCAGTTACCTGATTGCCTTTTTAGCAACCATTCTTTTTATACCTGCCTGTCAAAAAGAAACAGCATTTGAAAATACTAATCAGTCCCAAGCTGCCGGCAACCTGGTGAAAACCGCTTCCGGCGATTGTGCGTCGATATTGCTGGGCGGTATGTATGTACAAAATACTCCATTGCTTGCTGCTAACTATATGGATGTGCAGGTGAATTTTTCCGTGCCGGGAAATTATGAGATTAAATCTGATACTGTAAACGGTTATTCATTCAGGGCCGCAGGGCAAACCACCGTTGCAGGTATAGTTGCGGTGAGGCTGATTGGCAGCGGCACCCCGCTAAATGCAGGTATCAACCTCTTTACTATCCGGTTCAATAATAGTATTTGCCAGGCAAGTGTATTGGTGAATACTGCCGCAGCAGTTTACACATTTGGAAATACCTCCGGCGCATGCTCAGGGGTTACTGTAAGCGGTGTATACACAACCGGGCAGGCACTTACTTCGGCAAACACAGTTGCAATACAGGTTAATGTAAGTTCATTGGGTTCATATACAATAAATACGACTGTTGTAAATGGCATTTCGTTCAGCAGTAGCGGCACCTTTACAAGTCTGGGCACTCAGGCGGTTAATTTTACCGGCAGTGGCATTCCGGTATCAGCAGGACCAAGTTCTTTTAATACAGCGGCCACAGGCGGTTGTACATTTGTAGTTACGGTATTAAGCTCTACCGGCTCTTTAGCACAGTTAACAACTGCAACAACAAGTGGTATCACATGTACCGCGGCCGTTTCGGGAGGTAACATTACAAACGACGGGGGATCTGCAGTAACTTCACGAGGTGTATGCTACAGCACAGCGGCTAATCCAACAACTGCAAATACGGTAATTAACAACGGTACCGGAACCGGTGCGTTTACAAGCAATATCAGCGGCCTTTTAGCCGGAACAACTTATCATGTAAGGGCATTTGCTGTAAATAGTGCCGGCACTTCTTATGGTAATGATATCAGTTTTACTACCTCAACAGGGTGCCAGGAAAATATTTTTGTAACGGGTTATCACGATGTATATAATATTTCAGGTGATATACGTACGCCTAAAACATGGGTGAGAACGGGCGGCAGTTATGTGGAAACTGTTTTACCCTTTATTCCTTTTACGGGACAGGAAGCAAACGGAATTTTTGCCTCGGGAACTGATGTGTATGTGGCGGGAAGAGATAACAATGTGGCCACAATATGGAAAAACGGGGTTGCCACTGGCTTAAGTCCATTGCCCGTACCACCTAATTATTACCAATCAAGTGCCCATTCGGTATTTGTATCCGGTACGGATGTTTATGTTGCAGGCTTTTCAGAAAGTGGTGCAGCAACGACCTGGAAAAACGGCGTAGCTACTTTATTAACCAGCAATACAAATAACGCCAGGGGGCATTCTGTTTTTGTTTCCGGAACTGATGTATATGTAGCAGGCTTTGTAACTCAGATTGTCAATTCTAATGCAGTATTTGTAGCAACGGTCTGGAAAAACGGTAATGCCAGTTATTTAAGCAACGGTTCTGCTGACGCAATGGCCAATTCGGTTTTTGTATCAGGCAGCGATGTTTACGTAGTAGGAAAAGATGGTAATGTTGCTAAAATATGGAAGAATGGTGTGGCTACCAGTTTATCTGTTTCCGGTTCAAACAAAGCTGTTGCTAATTCCGTATTCGTTTATGGCACGGATGTATATATTGCCGGAACGGAAGACGACGGAAACTCAATAAACAGTTTAGCCAAGTTCTGGAAAAATGGCGTTGCTACGTATTTAACAACATCTGGTTATCGCAATGCGGCAAATTCTATACATGTTTTTGGAGGAAATGTACATGTTGCCGGATCAAAATCAACCGGTGGTGCTAATACCTATGCAGGCGTATGGAGCAATGGCTTTTTTACGCCGGTAGCCGGAGGAAGTACTGATGCAGTTGCCAAGGGTATTTTTATAAAGTAAATGGGAGTTACATATCTACACTGTTACATTATGCCTTGCCCACGGCGGCAAAAGGAAACTCTTTTTTTGCTTGCACAAATTCCATAGCGGACACTAATATTATAAATGAAACCATCGCCACCAATAAATTGAATACTTTCCTAATTGTTACAATATTAATTCTAAACGCTCTATGCTCATACATTTTACACATTATTTGGAATGTTTTACATTTTGATTAATATGTTTTACACATTTTTTGCCTTTCCAGAAATAATTTCAGATAGTTTTGCTACCACCTGCTTGCCGGTTTGTCAGCGTGTAATACAAAGTTCCCAATCACAACAAATTGTCACTTTTCTTTAATTGCCATACATTTAATAAAATTCAATATGCGAAAACTCTGTTTTACTGTAATGTTTTTCCCTTGGCTCACAGTAGCCATTGCCCAGCAGCCTTTTTCCAAAGCTGTAAACAAACAAATAACCCAGGTAGAAAATAATCTTTCGGGAAGAATTATTATTGATGGCAAACCCTACAATATTCGGGAGAGGATGAAACATTATAATGTGAAAGGGCTAAGTATAGCAGTTGTAAAAAATTATAAGCTTGTTTGGGCTAAAGGGTATGGATGGGCTGATGAAAAAGAAAAACGTGCTGTAACAACAAAAACTTTATTTAAACCCGGTTCCATTAGTAAATCATTAAATGCAGTTGGCGTTTTAAAATTGGTTCAGGATCATAAACTGGATCTTTATAAAGATATAAATGAGTATTTGCGCTCCTGGAAATTCCCCTACGATAGTTTGTCAAACGGAAAAAAAATTACTTTGGCAAATTTGCTAAGTCATACCGGAGGTTTATCTGTGTACGGAGGTTTTCCTGGCTACAACAGCAATGGTAAAATCCCTTCGGTTCCTGAAATATTAGATGGTGCAGCGCCAGCCAATACTCCGCCGGTCCGGTCTTTATTTGAACCTGGACAAGGATTTCAATATTCAGGTGGGGGAACAATAATATCTCAACTCATTATTACAGATGTAACTAAACAACCTTACGAAAAATTTATGTCAGATTCCGTTCTTAAACCAATTGGAATGATACATAGTTACTATTCGGCAGCCCCGCCTGCCGGAGACAAGCTAAAAAAAATAGCTAGCGGATATACAAAAGATGGTGTTGAAGCAGATGCAACATTTCATGTGTATCCGGAACAGGCTCCAATGGGATTATGGACCACGCCAACCGATTTATGCAATTATCTTGTTGAAACACAACTGGCATACGAGGGAAAATCTTCAAAGGTTCTACATCAGGAGATGGCCCGGTTGCACTTAACCCCTTACATTGATAACTCATCAGCCTTAGGAACTTTTGTGCAGGAGCGTAACGGTGCAAAGTATTTCTTTCATGATGCCGGCAATGAGGGATATAGAGGACTCTACTTTGGAAGTATGGAAGGCGGCAATGGGTTTGTGGCATTCGTTAATTCAGATGATGGTGATATTATCATTGAATTATTAAACAGCGTGGCTTCAGTGTATAACTGGAAAGGTTTTGATAAGCCAGTAAATGTGCCAACAATAAAAATACCCGAAACCACAGCACAAAAATATCCGGGCGTTTATCTTTATGAAGGAAAGATTGCAGAAGTAACAAAAAAGCAAGACGGGCTTTATTATTGGGCTGAAGGCCGGGATTGTAAAATGTATTTTACATCAGATAGTGATTTTATAAACATGGAGTTCCTGGCAGAAAAATCATTTATAAAAGATGCTGCAGGAAATGTAACAGGGTATAAACGAAAAACTAACGGAACAGAATACCCACCGGCAATAAAAGTTACCAGAGTTGATACTTTAAAAGCAAATGACGGACAAATTAATAATTTTGGATGGCACTTATTGGAGACAAAAAGATTTAAGGAAGCAATCGTTTATTTAAACAGAGGAACAGCACTTGAACCTAGTGACAATTCCGCCAAAATTAACCTGGCACATAGTTACCTGTTTAATAACGAAAATGAAAAAGCCATTAAATTATACAAAGCGTGTGTTGAAGAAAAAGCTGATGGTCAATCACTAAAAGACACGATAAAACAGGATTTTGATTTTTTCAAAAAAAAAGGCTTTGATAAAGTTTTAGTAGAAAAGGCAGCAAAAGAATTAGCTCTTTAAAAAATATACTAGTGTTATTTTCACTGTGAATTGTCAATGGTGAATGTTCAATCAATATTACTTTTATTGCCACCGCTTAGGCTCCGACCAGCGGTGAAAACGGAATGTTTATTATTAATAGATTTAACTCTGGTTTTTGGAAGGGTACATTATTGATAAAAGTGTGTAAGACTCTGATTCGCTGCTGGTCGAAGTCCAGGCAGCGGCAGTAAACCTGCCCACGGCGGCAACAAATGGCAATAGACCAACCCACGGCGGCAAAAACGAAATTATTTATTGCTTATACTCCCTGCCCTTTTTATCAATAAAAAAAACAATGTAACCTTTATCATTAGCAATTACTTTTGATATACCTCCTGAAAAAAAATCCGCATTTTTATATTTAACCTGTATTACCAGTTTACCGGTTTTATCTATAAAACCATACAGGTTATCTTTTTTTACTTTTGCCATTTCTTCATAAAATATTTCTACGTCATCATATATTAAGGGAACAATTTCTTTTCCAGCTTTATTTATAAAACCTTTTTTTCCATTGAAGGTTGCAATTGCCAACCCATTGTTCATGTCGGTCAAATTCTCATATTTTAGAGAAATTATGACTTTACCTTTTTTATCTATCAGCCCCCATTTGCCATTTTTTTGTACAGCGGCGACCCCTTCATGAAAATTACCCACATAATCGAATACTTTAAACGAAAAGTGCATTACTGCTTTGCCGGTTTTATCAATAAAATACCTGCCAGTGCTGTCAGATACTTTGCCAAGTCCATTACTAAAATCATCTGAATAGCCATATTTAAGCGGTACCACTTCTTTACCTGTTTTATCTATATAACCATAGCGGTCAAATATTCCAACTAATGCCATTCCTTCCTGAAAAAGGCCCCTGCCGATCTCATCATATTTAACTGGCACCACCTCTTTACCGGCTTTATTGATAAAGCCCTTTTTTTGATTCAGCCCAACTATTGCCATGCCATTGGAGAAATCCGCCGCCCAATCATATTTTGGAGCAACAATTATTTTACCGGTTCTATCTAAAAGTCCCCATTTGCCATTCTGCTTTACCCATGCCACAGCTTCGTTAAAACTTTTACTCATCTCATATTCAGGTGCTATCACTTCAATGCCGGCTTTATCAATATAACCCCATTTTGTTCCTGTTCTTACCATCGCCATACCATCCGAAAAGGACGTAGCCGAATCATATAGTTTGTAGGTTATTATAGTTCCGGCAGTATTGTAACAAACCCATTTTCTATACTCTCTTACCCAAACCCGGCCTTCTTTACAATCTAAAGCATCATTATAGATTAGTTTTACCACAACCTTTCCTGATTTGTTAATAACCCCTACTTTTAAATTATAACGTGAATCAAATTCACCTATTATAGCCAGGTTTTCTGAAAAATGAAAGCCATCAAACAATGCATATTGTGCATTTTGCACAGGTTTCATTGTTGCCGAATCTACCAAAGTATATTTATGGTTGTTATTTAAAAAGGGCACTATCTTTTGTGAAGAAGCGGTTTTTATTAATATCAAGAGAGTTACAAAAAATATCTTACGCATAAGATGCTAAGCTTTGTAATACCTAAGTTACATTTATTTTAAATAGATTAAAGATATTCTTTAGCATCGCCTGGGCTTCGAACAGCGGTGAAAAGGAGAAGTTATTATTAAATGTTATCGGGAAGAATTATTCTTTGATAGTATGTTTCGTTCGTAAAAGCTTGTCAGACTCTGATACGTCGCTGGTCGAAGCCCAACCGACAGCAAAGGAACTAACTCTAAACCATTAGACGCCGTCGTCCGGTGTTATTACCGACAACTGAATTTTGAACTGGTATTAATTTGTTTTTGTTTTGGGCTCTTTGCCGGTGCTATCGCCGGTGGTGATAACACCATCCGGCGGCGTGTGCGGGGGCACCAGTTGGGTTGCGTGTATTTTATGTAAGACCAACGTGGGCGGAAGCTGGGAATCGGGTTTAAGTAATTACAAACTGATGCGGAAAAAATATTTATTATATCCGTGATATGTGAGGGCTGTTACTGGCGCAGATATGCAGCAGGGCTTTTGTGCGCTGGCGTATCTGTGCCAATATAAAAGCTATTAAAATGTAAGGTTTGGCTGTTTTATTTGGTAAGAGTGATTGTGGGCACAGATACGCCAACGCTCTTTTACCGCCCTGCGTATCTGCGCCAGTAAATGTATGTCTACGCCAGTGGGGCAGAAATAAATGCACAAGAATGCGCCAGTGGTGGTAGTTAATTATTAAATGATTTACGGCTGATTATTTTGAAAGTATGTGTTATTTCTGCGTATGTGGGTGGTAAGTATTGTAACCTTGTTATTCATTACCCAAATAGTGAGTAAGCATATTAAATTCATCAATACCTCTTTCATAAAATCTGGCTGATGAATATTTATACATTTCGGGGTGGCTGACTAAACCTGCAACAACTGCATTGTAATGAATATACTCCAGCTTTTGCTGAAAGGCTTTATCTGTAAAGAGTTCAATGCTGAGCGATTCAAGTTTCCATACCTGGTAAGCTCGTCGTACCCGTCCCGATTATTTCGGGAAGCCCTGGCAGCTGCACTGTAACTACCCACAGCGGCAAAGGGTTAGGAAGATTATTCTTTACCTGGTAATGTGCCGGCACCCAGTGTTGCTTTTTTAAACCACACTTCGGTGTAGCATCCGTTTGCATATTGTTTTGCTATATCACCCCCATAAGTTTCTGATCCGGTGCTCCAGACTATATTTGTTTTTGGATCTTTCCCATTAGTTTGATTATATGCCCCCTGTTTAAAATTTTGTAACTCACCGGCATAAGCATTTTCCCGCTCAACACCATCACGGCCTAAAGTAGCATAGAGCGTAAAAATTTGTTTAGGAATATCTGAATATTTTGCAAATGCTGATTTCAGCAGATTTTTAGTGAACTTTTTTGTTGCATGACCCTTACTTGTAAAAGTTAAATACATGATGCCATTGTAAACGTTTACTTCATAGCTGAATTCCTCGCCCAACTCAATTCCGTCTTTTGGCTCTTCGGGGTATGATGCTGCACTGGTTCCAATAACAGACATATCATATCCCCAAACGGCTGTTGAATAATCCCATCTTTTCGAATTATCACCTGCAGTGTTAATTTCATAGTTCCAGAAAACAGAACCCTTTGTATGTCCGGGGAATTTTTTATAAAATATTTTCAGCGGCTCGTTTTCATGTCCTTCGGTACCATGAATTTGTCCAACTACTACCGAGTAGGATGCAGCTACGCTGGCATCGCCAGAAGTTGATACATGCATTACTTTTAATGTGCCTGTTAATTTACCGCCAGTTTCAGGTGTCCAATGCTTTTTTTGTCCCAATTCTGTTCGGGTGTTGCTGGACGTTCGGGAAGTAACACCGGCATTGGGTGTTTTGTAAACTACCCAATCCGTTTTTCCATCATTTGAAACGTAAAAAAAATTGTTGTGACCGGCATTTACTAAATCTTTAATAATTGTACCATCGCCGCAAAGAATAGTCCATTCGTCCATAAACGGAATTACATCGTTTGGATAAATTGCGGATTTTGTTTCTTTACTATCTGCTTTTTTAGCAGTGGTAAAGCAACTGTTCAGTAATAATGTAATACCAACCAGTAAAAGGGGTTGTAATAATCGTTTAACAATTTTGGTATTCATTTTTTAGGTTTTGATGTATTTAAGTTATGGATTATTCTTTATAAAACGTAAATATTATTGCCAGCACCTGGGCTTCCCGAAATAATCGTGACAGGTACGACCAGCGGTGAAAAACGAAATGTTTATTAATTGATTTACTACTATTTTTTTGGTAGAATACTTTGTTGGTAAAAGTATGTAAGACCCTGATTCGCTGCTGGTGGAAGCCCAGGTAGCGGCAGCGTAACTACCTGCAGTGGCAAAAAAAGGCGGTAAAATATTGATATGATTACTGGCGCAGATATGCAGCATGGCTTTGTGTGCCGGCGTATCTGTGCCAATGTAAAAGCTATTAAAATGTAAGGTTTGGTTGTTTTATTTTGTAAGAGTATTGGTGGGCACAGATACACAATCGCTCATTTACCGCCCTGCATTTCTTTCAGTGGGGCCTGTATAAGAACCCCTTGTTCTTATTTTTGCTTAAAGTAGTTGTCGCATCCGTCTACATATGTATCACTGAATACCACCCTGTCATCACAAAATAATATTTTGCCAAAAAGCTGCCCAACAATTGGGGTAGCGTCAATTTTATAGTATCCGTCGTTTAATTTTGTTATTCCCCAGGTTGATGTTTGCAATACCTGTCCATTGTCTTTAACTATAACGGTTTTATCAGTTTTAAATTCAACTGTAAGTCCTTTATAGTCCTCGGAGTTTGCATTTTCAGGATTCCAGTAACATTCTATAAATTCCCATTGCCACAACCCGATAAGTTTATTGCTAATGGAAACCGAATCCCAATTTATAAGGTAGTGACAGCGGAACATACTGTCTTTACTTATTGGTGGTTGATATCCCGGAGGTTTAATATTTTCAGTACTGAGGGTCCTTTGACATGATACTAAAATAGTTATTGTCATTAACAGCCACAAAGTTGATAATTTTATTTTTATCATAATTCAATTTTATAGCTGTTAAACCCTGTTTTACTTTTCTTCCTGACTAAAAACACAGGACGGTTCTGTCTGATTTTAAATAATGTAATTTAACGATATTTCCCGAAAACAATGCCGGGCATAAAAGTCTAAAATTCCTGGCTTGGGCTTCCCGAAATAATCGGGACTAACTCCTAAACCATTAAACGCCGTCGGCTGCTGTTATCACCCAAGACTAAAATTTGAGCTTTTGGGAATTTGTTTTTTATTGAAGGGTCTTTGCCGGTGGTGATAACAGCAGCCGGCGGCGTTTGCGGGGGCGGGTGGTGGCTTGCATGTGGTTTACGTAACACCAACACGGGCGGAATAAACTTGCCCACGGCGGAAAAACCTAATGTTAGCTGTTCGTGTTTATTAACTGTACTTTTTCTTTTGTTCAACACTTTTTTGCTCGTCTGATGTTTGATAAATACCGTCTTTGCCAACAGAATGAATTTTGTAAGGTTCTCTATTCTTATTCTGCTCGGAACGTGTTTCATAAAACAAGGTCAAGTCACCACACAAAAACGTGTCAGCATATTTTAAGAGTTCTTTTTCTGCATTTAGAACACTAAACTTTACTTTGTCACCGAACGGAAATTCAAACTCTTTAGCTTTGGTTTTTGGGTCAATTTTTGATTTAAGTCGCCACAAAGTAGTAGAATTCCAATCCCATTCGTGAAAATCCTCGCTGTCACCTTCGCCTAAAATTATATTGTATGAATATGGATAGTCAGTGGGATAAGTTGACCCACTGATTTTAATATATTGTTTATCCTTACGAAAAATAATTTTTGTGAAATGCTTTTCGATTTCTGTCCAGTGCTTTATAAAACCAAACTTTTCAACCGTTGGAGTGATAATTTCTAAAACGGTTTCGGTAAATAAAACATGTTCAGGTGAAGGCTTGTTTGTCTTTACCGTTGCTGTTTTGGATTTTTTATTTCTTTTAAAATAGTCTAAAAGTCCCATTGTCTATTGTGTAACATAATGTCGCTTTAGGGTTGCCACTAACGGGCGGGTATTGCTGCAGATTTATTTTGGAAATGGACCTGCCTGTTTTATTCTTTTTATTTGTTTCAAATGTCTGTCTGTATGAGCAAAATGAACAAGCATTAGGGCATGTATACTTCTTCTTTGTTCTTTACCCCATCTAAAAGTGAAGTGTGCTTTTAGGTCATAGGTTGTATTTTTTACAAAGTCAATAATATTATTTCTTCCGAAAAGAAAGAAAGTTAAATTGTCATATCCCATCATAAGGCCTAAGGGCTCAGCATTCCACTCTGCTTTGTGAGGACTAGGGTCATTCATCCAGTTTAAATAAGTTGAGTCAGGAAATGACAGGCTATCTAATAAAAAATCAGGCTTTGTACTAAGCATAATGTCTGCTTCTTGTGCGAAAATTCTTTCATAAAGT
>Ga0138256_10000423_pt1 | contig 46542 bp, 33 predicted proteins | sample KNB2016incub_MG_FD_105486 | JGI IMG/M metagenome (GOLD analysis project Ga0138256, IMG submission 105486) | Active sludge microbial communities from wastewater in Klosterneuburg, Austria - KNB2014incub_MG | ecosystem: Engineered > WWTP > Activated sludge > Unclassified | place: Austria... | reverse complement strand
CTTTCGTAATTCCATCTATAAAAAACAGTTCCCCACAGGCACCTGGCTGGAAGTAAAAGGCCTGGCCGTAGAAGGACAGCTGATCGAGATCGATATGGAAGCGCATAAGACAAAATAAAGACCAGCTTTGGCGACTTTAAAAAGCTGGAAAAAAAATGGCAGTGGAGTTATTTGTAATAACTATTTTACATAGATTGAAGTACCAAAATTAACCATTATGCAACCAGCTATAACTGCCAGCTCCAAAAGGATCGAATCCATCGACATTGTACGTGGCATTGCCATGGTCATTATGGCGCTGGATCATGTACGGGATTATGTACACATTACTGCCAATACAGATGATCCGTTGAATTTTGCAACCACTACCCCGTTCTTATATTTTACCAGATGGATAACGCATTTCTGTGCACCCATTTTTGTTTTTTTGTCGGGTACTTCCATTTACCTGCAAAGTTTACGTAAAACAAAAAAAGAGCTGAGTGGGTTTCTGATAAAACGTGGCCTTTGGTTAATTTTTGTGGAGATTATTATTGTTTCCCTGGCCTGGACATTCAATCCCAGTTACGGCTTTATTCCACTGCAGGTTATCTGGGCCATCGGTATCAGTATGCTGATACTGGGTTTGCTCATCCGTTTACCATTCAATATCATTTTAGCAATGGGGCTCATTATTGTATTCGGGCATAACCTGCTGGACATTCCAGAATCCGCTGCCGGGTTTACGCCAAACTTCTGGTGGGATATAACGCATCATGGATTTTTTGCGCCCTACCAGTTTATTCCAAATCATTATTTCATCATTGTCTATCCATTTGTGCCATGGCTGGGGTTGATGATGCTGGGTTATTGCACAGGTATTTTTTTCACTGCAAAATTTTCTGAACAGGAACGAAGGAAAATTTTCATCCGCATTGGTTTATCATTAATTGCAGTTTTTATTATTGTCAGGTTCATCAATATCTATGGCGATCCGCATCCGTGGGCCACACAAAAAGACAGCCTGTTTACATTCCTTTCTTTTATGAATATAAACAAATACCCGCCTTCCTTATTATTTCTTTGTATTATCATCGGCCCCGGATTTTTATTACTGGCTTTGCTGGAAAAATTTAAAAATCCATTCACCAATATCATGCAGATATATGGCAGGGTGGCTTTTTTCTATTATATCCTGCACCTGTATCTTATCCACCTGGTAGCAGTTGTTTTCTTTTTTATAAGAGGCCATTCAATGAGTGAAGCCGGAAACAGCGGACAATTCCCTTTCAATTTTGTTGTACCCGGAGAGGGTTTTGGGTTGGCAGGAGTTTATGCTGTTTGGGCTTTTGTAGTGATTGCCTTATATCCATTCTGCAGGTGGTACAATAATTATAAAACCAATCACAAGGAAAAATGGTGGCTGAGTTATTTATAAATGGAACTTTGATTAACCTTGTTGGCGGTTGCAAACCCCGACAGCGGTTAAGTTTAAAATTATAATGTAAAACGATTTTGTTCAATATTTAAAATAAGCCCAATGAATAAAATAATCATTTTAATTTCTGCAATTGCTTTCAGCATGCTGGGAAAAGCGCAGGACAAATCAAGCTTAGGTTTAACATACAACCACAATGCCCTTTCGGTAAAAGAAGTAAACTGCTCTGCAGAATTCTATAAAACAGTGTTGCAGCTATCCGAAATTACCAACCGTACTAAAATGGATGGCATCCGATGGTTTTCATTGGGCGAAGGAAAAGAACTGCACCTGGTTTCTGTAATTAAAGAACCTGTTACCATTAATAAGGCGGTGCATTTTGCATTGAACACAAACAATATGGACGGATTGGTAAAAAGGTTAACTGATTTAAGGGTTGCTTACTCCGACTGGCCGGGTAAACCTAATACAGTTACGATAAGAGCCGATGGTATAAAGCAAATTTATTTCCAGGATCCGGATGGTTACTGGATAGAAGTGAACGATGTAATTGCTACCGCTTCTGTAGAACAAATTAAAAATGAAGTCTGGCAACTGGAAGAAAATTACTGGAAGTATGTAAAGGAAAAGGATTACCAAACTTATACCACATTATGGGATGAAAATTTCATCGGTTATCCCAGCAATAATACAATCGGTAATAAAGCCCATATCACTGACTGGATGACAGAAATGTACCAGCAACCCGGAACATTCAATTATTCACTTACCCGAAAAGTGGAGAATATATTCGGAGATATTGCTATCGTATTTTATGATGTATCACACAACTTTACCAATGACAAAAACGAGATTGTAAAAAAAGGAAGTTTTAAAATCATACATACCTGGAAGAAGACAGATAAGGGCTGGCTGATCATTGGTGGAATGGGGGCAAATAAATAATTAAATTCTAAAATCAAGTTATTATGAAATCTATCTCAACATTTCTAATGCTATTAATTTTTACTGTTTGCATTCATGCACAGTCAACTATTGAGTACGATATTGTACTATCCGGCGGCCGGGTTATTGACCCCGAAACAAAACTGGATGCTATCCGGAATGTTGGCATCAATAACAACCGTATTGCACAAATTTCAGCTGAGCCATTAAAAGGTAAACAAGAAATTAATGTAAGTGGTTTGGTAGTAGCCCCCGGCTTTATTGATCTGCATGTGCATGGCCGAAGCAATGTGGAGCAGGAATACCAGTTGCATGATGGCCTTACTACTGCAATGGAACTTGAGTGGGGTATTGAAAACCTGAAGGTATGGTACAGTACAAGACAATCAAAGGCCTTGATAAATTATGGAGCCAGTGTTTGCTGGCCGTATGAACGTTTTAAAACGATTGATAAGTACAAACAGACAATCGCTAAAATGTACCAGGTAAGTATTAAAGGAGAGTCGGCTATTAGAGGACTTACGGATGGTATTCTGCCTGCCAAGGATGAAGTGCTGACACAATCTCAAATCAATCAAACATTAGCAAACATTAAAACTTCATTAGATGAAGGGGGCATTGGTATTGGTGTTCCTATCGGTTACCTCCCCAAAACAAATCCAACTGAAATGTATAGTGTATTTCAATTGGCCGGAGAATTGAATGCATTGGTATTTAGCCATGTTAGAAATCCCGATATTATTTCCATACAGGAAGTAATAGCCGATGCTGCACTTACAAAAGCACCGCTGCATATTGTTCATATCAATAGTATGTCACTTGGCAATATTCAATTAGCCCTTGATATGGTGAACGCTGCACAAAAAAACGGATTAGACATTAGCACTGAACTCTATCCTTATACGGCTGGTTCTACCGGGTTGCAAAGTGCCATGTTCTCAGATGGATGGCAAGAGCGGCTGGGCATTAGTTATGGAGACTTACAATGGGTTGCTACAGGCGAACGGCTTACAAAAGAAACGTTTGAAAAATACAGAAAAGAGGGTGGCGTTGTTATTTTGCATGCGATGAAACCCGAATGGATAAAAACCGGCATTGCTGCTCCGGGTGTAATCGTTGCGTCAGATGGCATGACGTATGCGCCATTAGCACATCCACGAACAGCAGGAACATTTTCAAGAGTACTGGGCAAATATGTAAGAGAAGATAAAGTGATTGACCTAATGACCGCCATTGAAAAGATAACATTGTTACCTGCAAAAAGATTGGAAAACATAGCACCTATGATGCGTTTCAAAGGAAGGATGCAAATAGGTGCCGATGCAGATATTACTATTTTCAACCCCGCTACAATAACAGACAAGGCAACATTTGAAAAAGGTCTTGCCTTTTCTGAAGGTGTTGAATATGTAATAGTGAACGGCGTTATTGTTTTGAAAAATGGAAAAACAGTTGACAATACTTTTCCGGGGCAGGCGGTTTATGGGAAGTTTAAAAAGTAGGTTTCATTTATCTTTTCATCAAAATAAAATAATTATGAAAAAAATGTCTGGAATAATCCTGCTTTTGTTTTTACATGTTTTTTGTTTAGCACAAAAACCAAGAGCAAGGGATATCGGCATTCCATTTAACGGCACACCCGGAAAATACAATACCATTACCGATGTAAAAGGAATTGAAGTGGGTTACAGTACCATCATTTCCGGTAACGGCAAAAACATCCGTGGCAAAGGCCCGGTACGCACCGGTGTTACTGCCATTTTACCAAGAGGACATAATAACAATCCTGTTTTTTCAAACTGGTATTCACTCAATGGCAATGGCGAAATGACCGGCACCACCTGGATAACCGAGTCAGGATTTCTGGAAGGCCCCATCATGATTACCAACACAAACAGTGTGGGTGTCGTAAGGGATGCGGTGTTGAAATGGTATGTAAAAACAGGCTGGTATAAAGAAGATTTCTGGTACACCTACCCTGTTGTGGCAGAAACCTACGATGGTTTCTTAAATGATATTTATGGTTTTCATGTTAAGGAAGAAAATGCATATGAAGCATTGGACAGTGCTAAATCAGGTTTTATAAAAGAAGGAAATGTAGGCGGAGGAACAGGCATGATGTGCCTGGGATTTAAAGGAGGTTCGGGATCGTCATCAAGAGTAGTTAAAATAAAAGACTCCATTTATACTTTGGGAGTTTTTGTGCAGGCAAATTTTGGCAGTAAAAGAAATTTAACCATTGCCGGTGTTCCGGTTGGCCGGGAATTAAAAGACACTTTGAATTATGAATTTAAAGCTGCTCCATCCTACGAGCCCGGTGACGGTTCCATCATTGTAGTAGTTGCAACAGATGCACCACTGTTGCCGCACCAGTTAAAAAGAATTGCAGCCAGGGTCCCATTGGGCATAGGTATTGTTGGAGGGCGTGGCGAAAATGGTTCAGGCGATATTTTTATTGCATTCTCAACGGCTAATCCAAGTGCTTTTCAAAGAGAAGATTTTACTAAATTAGATGAATTACCTAACGATTTAATAAGCCCTTTGTTTGATGCAACTGTACAGGCTACAGAAGAAGCCATCATCAACGCAATGGTTGCAGCCGAAACCATGGAAGGCATTAATGGAAACAAAGCTTATGCATTGCCGCATAAATTGGTGATGGATGTTTTGAAAAAGTATAACCGGGTAAAATAAATTGATTGTGATGAAAAAAATAATAACCTTTTTTTGTTTTATTACAAGTATGCAAACCGCTTTTTCGCAAAAGCCAAATGTAGATTCCATACTTCAAAAAGTGGCCGTAGAGAAAGATGAAGACAAAAAAGTGGATTTACTCGTAAGCCTGGTGAATGTAGAAATTAATAACAATCCCGAATGGGCAATTGAAACTGGATTAAAACTATTGAATCAATCAAAAAGTGGAAATAAGAATATTGAAATGGCAGTTGCATACTCCTTTTTAGGCCAGGGATACCGGTTATTGGGAAACAATATTAAAGCGTTGGATTATCATCATAAAGCCATTGCTTCCGCTGAAAAAAGTGATAACCTGTCCATTTTAGCTTTTGCAGAAAATCAAACAGCACATATTTACAAGGATAGAGAGGAATATGAAAAGGCAATTAGCCTATACCTTTTAGCAACAGTACATGCAGATAAAGGGAAAAATGAAAAAATAAAAGGTTTTGCTCCTGTTAACCTAGGGGCTGTATATCTTTCCACAAATAATTTGGATTCGTCGTTAATATATTCACAAAGAGCTTATGAAATTGCTGTACGTCAAAAAGCCACTTTCTCTCTTAGTATTGTTTTTACAAACCTCGGCAGTGTACAAAGTAAAATGGGCAATCCTTCGTTAGCTGTAAGCTACTTTAATATGGCGATTAATCAAATCCTCGGAACGCCTAATATCAGGTATCTCAATTTGGCATATACAGGTTTGGCAGAGCATTATCACCGATTCAACCAAACAGACTCATGTGCACTATATGCAAAAAAAGCAATAGCTGTCGTAAACAATACTTCTTTCTTTTACCTGAGCAGCAAACCGGCACAACTGCTTACTGATATGTATGAAAAAACAAATTGCGACAGTACATTGAAATATGCAAAAGTCTTTAAAACCGCTGCCGATTCATTAAACAGCAGTAAAGCTAATCAGCAAATACTGTTGATGAGCTTTGAAGAAGATGTACGGCAGCAGGAAGTAGCAGCAGAAAAAGTGAAAGCTGAAACACAACGTAAACAAAATATTCAATACGCTTTACTTGGTTTTGGTATTATTAGTTTTGTCATGCTGTTTTTATTGCTCAGCCGCCGCATCATCACCAATACAAAAGTTATTCAGTTTCTGGGCATAGTTGCCTTGCTGGTGGTTTTTGAATTTTTCAATCTGCTGCTCCACCCTTTCCTGGAAAGAGTAACACACCACAATCCGGTACTGATGTTGCTGGCACTGGTTTGTATAGCTGCACTGTTAATTCCTTTACATCACCGATTAGAAAAATGGGCAACAGCCAAACTGGTGGAGAAGAATAAACAGATAAGACTGGCAGCGGCAAAAAAAACGATTGAGGAACTGGAAGAATGATAGATGCGTGGCATCGGTAAATATGCTAACAATGGGTTTTAACCCGTTGCCGATAAAGCTGAAATGAGAAAAAAGAGAGCCGTAGGCTCGATACATTTGTTCAACAATGTGTCGTGCCGATGGCACTCAGGTCACACTGCAGTTCTCAACACCGGACTAAAGTCCGATGTTACAATATAACCCAAGCCTATGGCTCTTACAGATAAAGAATGGAGTAAAAAAATTAAGAATGAAAAAAATATTTATCGCCGTATGTTTTTGCTTTTTGGCACTTACCGGTACCGCCCAAAATAAAACCATTGATAGTTTAAAGAACCTGTTGCCCCAAACCACTAAACCAATAGACAGGTTTCGCCTTATCGAAAAAATCCTAGAGAATTTAAATAGCTTTTCGGGCAATGCCGACTCAACTTTAGCTATTGAATTGCTCAAAATAGCACAGCAACAGAACGATGCTGCCTTGCTGGCCTCCAGCTATAACTGGATAGGCATTTATTTTGCGCTTGCAAAAGGTGATAACACAACTGCTTTGGAATATTATTTTAAAGCGTTGCCCCTGGCTAAAAAAACAAATGAAAAGCGAAGGATAAGCTCTATATACTTCGACATGGCCCTTGTTTACTTGTACCTTCTGAATACTGAGGGAATGCTGAAATTCAATCAGCTGGGGAGAGATAATTTACCTGAAAAGACACATCCCCTGTATGATTACATGCTAGTGCAATACCAACGAGGCATGTCAACTTATTTTCTATTGAAAAATCAACCTGACTCTGCTTTACATTATGCCCAGGCATTAATGGAAACCAGTAAGCGGGCAAAAAGCCTGCTCTTTGAATATGCCGCCTTGCATTTATCCGGGACTGCGTTTGCTGCAAAAGCTGAAAAAGAATTGGCCGAAATTTATTTCAACAAGGCCCTGGTACTTACAGACTTCATTACAAGCAATTCGGCAATATGGAGATTTGAATTGGGCTATATTCCCTACTTACTTAATGAGAACAGATTATTGGAATCCAAAACACAAGCCAACAGACTTTTGAGCCTCGGCAATCAATACAACAACAATAACCTGAAGTTGGCTGGAGCAGGATTTATGCGCCAGGTATTTGATGCCGCAAATAATAAAGACAGCGCCTATTATTTTTCGAGGATGGAAGCTGATATTAATGCCAGGATATTCAGCCAGGATAATAACAACAAAATTCAGGCACTGGCTTTTAATGAACAGATAAGAAGTATAGAAGAAGAAGCAAAACAGGCAAATGCAGAACAGCAACGAAAACAAAACATTCAATTTGCTTTACTTGGATTTGGTATAATAAGCTTCGTAATTCTCTTTTTATTGCTCAGTCGCCGTATAATCACTAATACAAAAGTCATTCAGTTTCTTGGTATAGTAGCTTTGCTGGTGGTTTTCGAATTTTTAAATTTATTGCTGCATCCTTTTTTGGAAAGAGTTACACATCACTCGCCTGTGTTGATGTTACTGGCATTGGTTTGCATTGCGGCATTGCTCGTGCCACTGCACCATCGTTTAGAAAAATGGGCAACTGCTAAATTGGTTGAGAAGAATAAACAGATACGATTGGCAGCAGCGAAGAAGACGATTCAACAACTGGAAGACAAACAAAATAATTAACATGAAAAGGATTTTATCATTTTTTATTATTCTGAATTGTTTTGTGCAATTGCTGATCGCACAAAATTCGCCAAGGTTTCTCACTTATTTACCAATAGATACTGCAAGGCAGATCATTCTCAACGCCGGCAATCCCGAAGATAAATTTTATGGCTATTACAGTGCAGACCGTTATTTTTTAAACTCAGCATTATTTGACAGCACCGAGCTAGTAGAAAAAGAAATGTACAGTATTGCGAAAAAAATGAACAGCGATTCTTTATTATGCGATGCCAACATGTCGATCAGTAATAAATACCTCTCTAAGCAGGATTATAATTATGCTTTGATCTATGTTTTAAAAGGAGCAGATCAGGCAAAAGATAAACCTAGAAAAATAAGGGTTACAATGAACATTGCGGGTGTATATGCCTGGAGTAGTAATTTTCAAACAAGTCTGGAGTATCTTAAAAGATTTGATGAATTGGCAGTAGACACGAAATTATTTACCGTTTTTAGAAATATGTACTACGGTATGTGTTATAATGGCCTGAACAAGCCGGATTCTGCTTTATTTTATCTGCAAAAAGTGGATGAAGGACAAAAATTCAGGCCGGATATAAACGGTTATGCACAGGCCCTGGGTGAATTTGCAAAAGCTTATGAGCTTAAAGGAGACAACGACCTGGCCGATGCTTACTATAAAAAAGCTTTAAAATACTGCAGCGAAAACGGTGCTTTAACTTTCACTGTCGTAATTGGAAATAAGTACTGTAGATTTTTATTGAACCAGGGCTACTACACCGATGCAGGAAATCTTGCATTACAAAATATAAGCATCGCCAAAGAAACAGGGAATTTTAATGGTATCGCATTGGCTGCCGAAGTGCTTCAAAAGGTTTATAACTATAAGGGAAATAAAGACAGCGCCTATCAATTTGCCATGATTCAAATTGCGTATAAAGATTCTATAAGCAACCAAAAACGGATCACCGAATTTCAGAATCTTAGTTTTTCACAAAAACTGAAAGAGATTGATGAAGAAGCCAAACATAATGAAGCAATAGAGGAACGCAAACAATATATACAATTTGCATTACTGGGTTTTGGTGTAATCAGTTTTGTAATGTTGTTCCTGTTACTAAGCAGGCGCATTATTACCAATACAAAAGTTATTCAATTCCTAGGTATAGTGGCATTGTTGCTGGTTTTCGAATTTTTCAATCTGCTGCTCCATCCTTTTTTGGAGAGAGTTACGCATCATAATCCAGTATTGATGTTGTTGGCACTGGTTTGCATTGCAGCTTTACTGATCCCGTTCCATCATCGCCTGGAAAAATGGGCAACGGCTAAACTGGTAGAGAAGAATAAACAGATACGGCTGGCAGCAGCAAAGAAAACAATTGAGCAACTGGAAGGAGATCAACATCAAAATAACTAAGAATGAAAATAATAATATTTCTTTTTTGTGTTTTAAGTGTGCAAACTGCTTTTGCACAAACACAAAATATAGACTCTTTGTTGCCAAAAATTATGTCTGAAAAAAGCAACGACACTCGATTTGATATGCTTGCAGATTTCTTTGCATACACGGCAGAATCAGACCCTTTTTCGGATTCAAAGAATTCACAAAAATTACTGATTCAATCGCAAAAAAATAATGATAAAATCGGTGAAGCCTTTGCATTTTCCAAATTAGGTTATAATTTCAGATCGTTGGGTAATACAGAAAAAAGTTTAGAAAATAATTTAAAGGCAGTTGTGATAGCACAGGAAACGGGAAATGAAAAACTATTGGTCTTTACCAAAATGAATCTTAGTTATACTTACAAGGACCTGGCAAATTACCCTAAAACAATCAGCCTGCTGAAGTATGTAATTGAAAATGCAGAAAAGATAAAATATTATAAAGCACAAACATGGGGGTATAGCGGGCTGGCAGTTGCCTATCTCGAAATGAATAAAACAGATTCTGCTTTATTATATGCTCAAAGATGTTATGAACTCTGTATGCAAAAGCAATATTTCGATTATTTTGGTTACCGGCTTACAAACCTTGGTGATGTGCATAGCAAACTGGGTAATGCTTCCCTGGCCATCAGTTATTATGATATGGCGATACTGGAAGGCATCAGGACAAAATCACCAAAACAATTGAATTGGGTTTATACAGCGAAGGCTAAATTTTTTAATTCTGCCAATCAAAAGGACTCAGCTATTTTGTACGCAAAAAAAGCAGTTGATATCGTTCAGCATACCGCTTTCTCAAATTACAGCCTTAAGCCTGCAAAGTTGTTGCTTGATATTTACAAATCAACCAACAGCGATAGTGCTTTAAAATATTCTGAAATTTACAGAATTGCAAATGATAGTTTGTATAATGCCAAAGCATTTCAACAAACACAGGCGATGAGTTTTGAAGCTGAATTACGCCAGCAAAAATCAGCTGAAGAAAAGATAAATGCAGAAGAACAACGCAAACAAAATATTCAATATGCTTTACTGGCATTTGCCATTATCAGCTTCATCATTATTTTTTTAATACTCAGCCGGAGTTTTATTACCAATACAAAGTTGATTGAATTCCTGGGAGTGATAGCTTTGCTGATCGTTTTTGAATTTCTCAACTTATTGTTGCATCCGTTTTTAGAACGGGTAACACATCATTCACCTGTATTGATGTTACTGGCATTGGTTTGTATTGCTGCTTTATTGGTTCCTTTACATCACCGTGTAGAAAAATGGGCAACTGCTAAACTTGTGGAGAAGAATAAACAGATACGGTTGGCAGCAGCAAAAAAGACGATTAAGGAACTGGGGGGCGAATCTGAATAAAACAACCTAATCTCAGCTAATATAAAAGCCATTTACGGCTAATTGAAAATACTATCTTAAATTAGTAACTCAAACCAACGCTTATTAATGGCTAAAAGAAAGCATAAGGCAGACAAAGTAGACTGGAAACATGTTTTTGATCTCAAGAATTTTATTTACCTGTTAACCGGTAGTGCCCTTGCTGTTCTGGCCATGAAGGGATTTATGATTCCCAACAAATTCCTCGATGGTGGTGTAACCGGTGTTTCCATATTGCTTCACGAAATCTTTCACATCAATATCAGTCTGCTGGTAATTGGCCTCAACCTTGGTTTTGTTTACCTTGGTTACCGCAATATTGGAAAAACTTTTGCCGTACAAACCATCATTGCGGTTGTAATCCTGGCAATTGGTTTATTTTTTATTGATATCAATCCAATTACCACCGATAAATTATTGATTGCCATTTTTGGTGGCATCCTGATGGGATCAGGTGTAGGCCTGGTAATACGGGGAGGTGGTGTAATTGATGGCGCCGAAGTTATAGCCGTTTTTACACGCCGTAAGGTAGGTTTTTCAAACAGCGAAATTATCATGCTCATCAATTGTGTAATTTTTGGTGTAGCTGCTTTACAATTTGGTATTGAAACTGCTATGTATTCTATTATCACGTATTTTACTGCAACGAGGGCTACCAATTATGTGGTTGATGGCATTGAAGAATTCACTGCTATGAATATTGTTTCTGCTAAGGAAGAAGACGTAAAAAACTATTTGGTGAACGATCTCGGAAAAGGCATTACGGTGTACAAAGGCGAACGCGGCTACCTGCCCGATAGTTTTGAAACAAAAACCGATTGCCAGATAATAGTTACCATTGTTACACGTTTAGAAATAAAACATATCCACGATTCTATTAAAGATATTGACCCCAAAGCATTCATTTACGTTAATAGTATTAAAGAAGCATCAGGGGGTATTTTAAAAGCAAAGGCACATGCACATTAAGCAGGATATGGTTGATTTTGTGATCAGTTTATTAAATAATAAAATCCCGGACAGCTATTATTACCATAATGTTGAACATACTTTGTATGTAATGCATAACGCTGTAGAAATTGGTAAGGCAGAAAAATGTACTGAAAAAGAAATTGAACTGTTAAAAACAGCAGCCTTATGGCACGATACAGGATATATCAGTACCTACAACGGACATGAAGAAGAAAGCTGTGTACTTGTTCAGCAATATTTACCCGGATATGGATACGATGCTGACGATATCAGCAGGATATGCGGCATGATCATGGCTACAAAAATTCCGCAATCACCAAAAAATAAACTGGAAGAAATAATTGCCGACGCTGACCTGGCATATCTTGGCACAGAACAGGCGGCGGTACTTGCCAATAATTTATTTAAAGAACTGGATGCTTTAAATCTGCTATTGACAAAAGCTTCATGGAATAAAACAGAAATCAGCTTTTTAAAAAATCATCATTACTTCACCGCTTATTGCAAACAATACAGGCAACAGGCAAAAAATGATTACCTGAACCTGCTGATTAAACAGGACCTTATTTGATATAGAATAATTTTATTATCAGATAGTCTGGATACGGCTTAGCAAAACATCTTTGTAAGACCTGCTCAGCGGAATTGATCTTTTGTTGATCTCCAGGTAATCTTCTCCCACAGAATCTAATTTCGAAATATTGATCATATACGAGCGATGTACCCTTATAAAATGTGACGCAGGTAATTTCTCTTCAATTGATTTGAGTGTTACCGTAATTGTATAAACCCTTTCCGCAGTTACCAGCGCACAGTAATTTCTTTCAGCCTCTATATAAAGAATATCATCCAGCAAAAGTTTTGTCATTTTTCCTCCATGACGTACAAAAATGCGGTCATCCAGCACTTCTATATGTATGTCGGCATGATGATCTTCTCCAGGTTTGTCTTTTATCTGTTCTATTACCAGCTCTATGGCCCGGCGCAGTTCAAGTGTATTCAGTGGCTTGGAAATAAAAGCAAGCGGATGTGTTGTCTTGGCTTTATTAAATGTAGCCTCATCATTATTTGCAGTCAGGTAAATAACAGGTATATCGCGGAACTGCTGTATAACTTTAGCAGTTTCAATTCCATTAATGGACCCTTTCAGGTTAATATCCAGCAGCAATATATCCGGCGTATTTTCTTTTACATACACGATCGCTTCTTCACCCCTCGGTACAATACCAATTACTTCGTAACCCAGGCTGGTAAGCTGCAGCGAAATATTTGCAGCAATGATCATATCGTCTTCAACAATCAGTATCCTTGTTTTTTCATTCATCATTAAGCAGCTTTATATATTAGAAATTCGAAGGAAACCAATGTTCCCATATTAATATTTAGTTCCATCTTCCCATCCAGTTGCCGGGTTAACAGGTTTATCAGTTGCGTACCAAATCCTGTTCCTGATGCTTCTTTCCCGGTTTGTATGCCAATGCCATTATCAGACACCTGCAGGTTAAGTTTTGAATCCGCTTCCTGCAGCCTTATTGTTATTCTGCCTTCCCTGTTACCAGGGAATGCGTATTTCAGTGAGTTGGTAAGCAACTCATTCACTATCAACCCGATGGGCACAGCAATATCCACGTCCAGTTCCAGTTCATCCATATCACAATCCACAAAAACTCTTTTATCAGCCCCAAAAACATTTACAATATAATTACCCAAATTCACAAAATAATCTTTCATTTCAATGGCAGCAAGGCTTTTACCCTGGTATAATTTCTGGTGTATCATGCCCATGCTCTGTACCCGGTGCTGGCTCGCATGCATAGCTTCCACGATACCCGGATCTTTGATCTGTGCGGATTGTAATGCCAGCAAACCCGAAACCACTTCAAGGTTATTTTTTACCCGGTGATGAATTTCTTTCAGCAGGAATTCCTTTTCTTTATTCTGTTTTTCCAGTAACCGGCTTTTTTTCCGGTTATTTCGCAATGCTTTAATTAAAAGTGCCGAAAAGATGAGCAACAGAAAGATAATGACGACGATATAGTTCTGAATTGTTTTTTGTTGTTTTAACTGGGTTTGCTGCAGTTTAATAGTACCCTGCTTTTTTGCTACATCAAATTCAGTCTGCAGCAGCGCATAACGCTGGTCAGACTCAGCCGTAAAAACTTCTTTTTTAAATTTATCATATTCTGCAAATGCATCGTAGGCTTCCTTGTAATTGTGATTGCCTGCGTAAGCCCTGCCCAAAGCATCGTAGGCCTGGGCTAAAAAAAAATTATCGCCAAACTTAGTGGTAGCAATGGCAATACTTTTCTGCAGGCTTTCTGTAGCTGTTGTAAATTTCCCCTGCAGGTTTTGCAGCTTACCCAGCGAAAGCCATGAACGCATCAACATGAAATTATTATCAAGCAGGTCGGCATATTTGACAGCTTTCATTCCTGCAGCTTCCGCTTTATCAAATTCATTCAGGTAAGCATACAGGTCAACAAGTGAAATATAAATATCACTCAGGTTATTATAAAACCCATACCGCTCCCCTATTGCCGTGGCCTGGTTATAATATTTAAGTGCTTCGGGATATTTTTTCAACGACAGGTAATTGTTACCTGCCACGTAAAGCGTAAAATCGTAGTCAAGGTCGGTTAAACCCCGTTCTTCAAAAGTCTGTATTGATAAAAGGGAATATTCCAACCCCTTTTCAAATTTCGATTGTTTCCAGAAGAGATTACTCAAATCGCTGTAAGCAAGCGCTATTGCTTTTTTATCGTTTAACTTTTTTCCCAGATTCAAAGATTCAAGGGCATAGTCGGCTGCCCTGTCTAATTGTCCCCTTCGTTCATACACATAACCTAACTGGGTATTTAAAAAAGCAAGGTCAGTTTCCCTTACTTTTTTCTTCGCATCTTCCAATACCAGGTATGCACTGTCGAGCTTTTCCATCCGCAGCAAAATGGCGCCTTGTGTTATTTGAAACCTTCCCTGCCAGGTTATGTTTTTTTTTGCTATCGCCAGGCTTAGCCCTTTTTTAGTAAACCCTAAAGCCGTATTCAGGTTGCGGGTATGCCAGTAATAAGCCAGGTCGTTGAGCATGGAGAACCGGGTGCTGTCAGCTTTTACTTTTCCATAAGACTCTTCAAGTATTTTTAAATAAGAAGCGCCGAAATTATCCGTTTCAACAAATACTTTTTTATAAGGCTGGCTCCTGTGGATATCTACAATCTGCCCATAGCCGCCAAAACCAGACGGCAAGACAAATATGCTTAAAATAATAAATGTTTGACTCAGTTTTTTCATACCTGAACTTAGTTGAACACCGTTAGTCATTGGCTTCAATAAATATACAAACATTAAGTTGATGAATCACCCGGTAAATAAAACACGCCATTCGGACATTATTTGCAACACTTCGTCCTTAAGCCATCTATTGAGGGATATAATTCATTTACCTTAAGATAAATTAAAGCTATTAAAAGAATTGGTTTCACATTAACCAAACTCAGTCATCATGAAATTACTTGACACTGCAACAATGATACTGTTAGCCACACTCCCTTCATGTACCAGTCTGCATGAAAATGATCAGAGAGGCATACAGGGAAAAGATGACAGTACTAAAATAATAATAGAGGGGTTTGTGAGTGAGGCCTGGAATAAAAAGAACACTGCTTACCTGGCAGACAAGCTAACAGATAATTTTGTAAGGACAGTAAATGGGATTGCAGTTGCAAACAATAAAACTGAAATGGCGCCTGTCATGGATGTATTTTTTAAAGGGTTTCCCGACTTAAACCTGGTATTAACCAATATAACTGCAAATAGAACGAGAACATATACTAACTGGACATTAACAGGAACAAATACCGGTGTATTTGGAGAGGCTCCACCTACGGGTAAAAAAGTGACCATCAGCGGAATTTCAATTGGTACCTGGGATGACAATGGCAAATTAAGTAAGGAAGAAGTTTATTTTAATGAATTAAGTATGATGCAGCAGCTGGGCTATACCATTAGCCCGCCTGGAGCAAAATAGGCTGGTATTTATAACATGTTTTAATCCTCGTTTCCATCCTGAATTAACTGATTTATAAAAAGAAATTCCGGTACCTTTTTAATCCTGTATTTTCTTTTTTAAAAAACAACAGATCATGAATATACGAAACATACTATACAGCTTATTATTACTGCTTTTTATTTCATGTAACGATAAGACGACAGATCATAAGAATGAGCTGCTGCTAAAGGAAAATACCACAAAAGCCATCTTTGAAGATATAGCTGACCAATGCTGGAATAAAAAAAATATGGAGAAGCTTAAACGGGTTGTAGTACCCGATTTTGTGAGAACTGTAAATGATATAAAGATAGCCGGCAATGAAAAAGAAATGGAAGCAGCTATGAATATTTTCTTTACGGGATTTCCTGATCTGCATATAACACTTGACAGTATGATTGTAAAAGACAGCAGGTTATTTACCCATTGGACGGCAACAGGAACAAATACAGGAATTTTCGGAGGGGTACCGGCAACCGGTAAAAAAGTAAAATTCGCCGGCTTTTCTATTATTAATTACGATAACAGGGGGATACTGACCCGTGAAGATGCGTACTATAATGAGTTAAGCCTGCTGCAGCAACTGGGTTATACACTGCAGCCGCCGGTTTTGAAATAATTGTTCATTAAAAAACTAACCGCTAAATATAAATAACTGAAAATAATTTTTAACCAAATCGTACAATCATGAAAAGAATTATAGTATTCCTGTTTATTATTGCTGCTTTTACAGCCTGTAACAACGGCCCAGAGCGCTGGACAAGAACTTCCCCGGAAATAGATGCAACCAAAGCCCTGGTAAAAGATTACCTGGCTGCCGACTGGACAAGCTGGAGCAGCCATTATGCGGACACAGCAAAAATTTCTCACAATACCATCACGGCAGGTACCTCGCTGCAACTGCAGGACGCCTTTAAAGCCGATATTACAAATTATTCCAGTTACAAATTTTCGGACAAAGACATTTATTATGAAATGATCATTGATGAATTCAATAACAAATGGGTATATTTCTGGGGAAACTGGGAGGGCACGATGAAAGCTACTAATCAGAAATTTATTATTCCTGTACACCTGGCCCTGAAATTTGTAAATGGCAAAATTACAGAAGAGTATGGTTACTATAACCGTTCGGCTGTAGATGCAGCGCTTAAAGAAATAGCTGCTGCCACAGCTGTACCGCCGGTCATGTAATATTTCAGTATCATCTCAAAAAACAGAACAGGCCATATAAAGATGATCTGTTTCTGTTTACTAACCATTAAAAGAAACAAAAATGACACATCAATCAAATTCACTCCAATATCTGTTGACAGTGATTTTATTGACCGGGATGGCGAAGGAAAGGCTATATTTGATACACGCCAGTTACCCTCGCCGTTAGTTTTTTCCGCAACCATGTGGAAAGATCCGGAAGCTCCGCACTCAGTTGAAAATTTAAGTAAGATAATAACGATAAAAATTTATCAGGATTGAAATAAAAAAAATACAAACAATATTTCATCAGCTTTAAATTTTAACAAATGAAACGCAGACATTTTATAAAGAACACAGCATTTGCGGCTGTTGCCATCAGCACAACAGGCTTCATCCGCTTTGATGGTGAACATTATACCGGGGATTGTGAAACCACCAGCGATATTCTCGGCCCTTTTTATCGTCCCGGCAGTCCTGTAAGGAACAACTTATTAATCAGCGGTGAAGAAGGAATGCTCCTGGAATTACGCGGCATCATTAAGCACAATGATTGTATTACTCCTTATAAAAAGGCCAGGATAGAGCTCTGGCATTGCGACAGTAAAGGCGTATATGATAACAGCAGCGATGCCTTCCGTTACCGGGGCACAAGCTATTCTGGTGAAAAGGGGGAATATTCTTTTAAAACCATCTTACCGGTACCATACGATGTTGGAAACGGGCATACCAGACCTGCACATTTTCATATGATGATTACTGCTGCAGGTTATCAACCCTTAATAACACAACTTTATTTTTCGGGTGATGAATTTCTTGCAAAAGACCCATCAGCTTCATCGCCTGCAGCTAAAAGAAGAATATTGAAAGTTGAGAAAAAAAATGATGGTAAAAATAAAGTGATCTACGATGTAAGCATGTCGCCAAAACTATTGGCAGAACCTGAAGCGCTTGATAAACTGGCAGGTACGTATATCGATCCGGCAGGAAAAAAACCAAAACTGGAATTATTTAAAAAAGATCATACGCTGTGGGTGAAGAATGACGTGTTCGGAGAAAGTTTTGATTATGTTGGTAACAATACATTTATTTACCCGGGCGCTCCCGGTGGCTATGAAGCCAGTATTCGTTTCGAAATTTTGTCAACCGGTGTTATACAGCTTCACTCAACTTATATAAATGATGACAAAATCAAACATGAAGAAGTGTATGTTAAAGAGAAATAACGGTATTCCAATATAGCAATAACTAAACACAAAATAAATATATCATGATCAAACTAACAGTGATTTACGGGCACCCCACAGACACAGTTGCCTTTGAAGATTATTACAACAATACTCATTTACCTATTGCCTCAAAAATGAGCGGCTTTGATAAAGTTGAATTCACAAAATTTTTAAGTGCGCCCGATGGCAGTAAACCCACCCAGTACCGCATGGCAGAGTTTTGGTTCAGCAACCCCGAAGCCCTTCAGGCAACCATGGGCTCACATGAAGGACAGGCAACTGCTGCCGACATTGCCAATTTTGCAACAGGTGGTGTAACAATGCTTGTTGGAACAGTTGAAAATTAATAATTTTTAAACCCAAATAAATAAATCAAACGATGAAAAGACGATTCAAACTTTTAAGTCAGTTAACAGTTATCGCACTTATTTTCAGTTTATGTTTTGTAACGGCAGGTTGCAATCAATCATCATCAGAAGCTGAAAAACATGAAGCTAAGGAAGCAGTAGAAAATGCAGAAAAACCGGAATACTTCCTGCTCAGGCCCGAAGTGGAAAAAGCTTATGGTTATTCTCATGCCGTTAAGATTGGTAATGATATTAAGATATCAGGAGCTGTTAGCATGGATGATAAAGGTGGCCCTACTGCTGTTGGCGACCTGTTACAACAAATGAAAAATTGTTATGCAGACCTGGACAAAGTATTAAAACATTATGGCTGTACATTTGATGATGTAGTTGTAGAGAATATATTCACTACCAATATGCCCAAATTTCTTGAACATGCCGGATACCGGAATGAAATTTACAAAAAGCAGTTTCCTACGGGCTCCTGGCTGGGTGTTAAAGAACTGGCACTGCCGGAATTTATGTTAGAAATTGAACTGGAAGTGCATAAGTCAAAATAAGAATTCATTAAAGAACGGCTGCATCAGCAGCCGTTCTTTATATTTTATCTATGATACAAAATCAAAAAAAATGAAAAAGTTAATTACGCTGTTCATGCTGGCAACTACCAGCTTCTTGTTTTCCTGCAATTCCGAAACAAAAACAGTTGAATCCACTTTGGTTGATTCTGCAAAAGAAAAAACACAGATATCTTCTATGCTCGATTCCTTTAACCGTGCAGCCGCAAAAGCTGACTTTAATGCGTATTTTAATTTCTATACCGAAGACGCCATCTTTACCGGCACCGATGCTACGGAACGCTGGAATAAAAAAGAATTTATGGCCTGGGCCAAACCCATTTTTGATAAAGGCAGCGCCTGGGATTTTACCGCCATGGAACGGCATATCTATTTTTATAAAACAGGCACCCTTGCCTGGTTTGATGAATTGCTGAATACACAAATGAAAATTTGCAGGGGTTCGGGTGTGTTGGTAAAACAAGGCGATGAATGGAAAGTGCAGCAATATATTTTATCAACCATGGTACCCAATGATCAACTTGATCAGGTTATAAAAATTAAAGCGGCTGTTGAAGACAGTATTATAAAAGTTCTATCTGCAAAATAAATTAAAATCAAAAACCATGATAAGGTTAATATCTTTTTGTTTCTTACTGATTTCTTTTTCCGCCTTTGGACAATCTACAACCCAAAAAAGAGGAGCGATAAGAGAAATCAATTTTACAGAAACCGGTTACCAACTGGGTTTGCAACATGGCAAGTTGTTGAAAAAGGAAATAGGCGAATTGGTAACCCTGATGAAGTCCAACACGGCAAAGGCGCTGCGTAAAGATGCTGACCTGGCCATCAAAGAATTTACAGAATATGCCAGGTTTACCGATGCTATAAAAAAATATACACCTGAACTTTACGAAGAAGTGAAAGGCATTGCAGATGGCTCGGCTCAGACACTGGAAGATATCATGGTTTTTAATTTACTGGATGAATTCTGGGTGTATCAAAATAATCTTGCCAATCATCATTGCAGTGGAATGGGGGTTCCTGCGACAAAAGATCAACCTGCTTATATTGCCCAGAACATGGACATTGAAAGCTACACAGATGGCTACCAGGTTTTGATCCGTTTATCAAGAACCAACACAAGGCCAGAGCAATTTATTTTAACGCATCCGGGTATTATCGCACTAAACGGCATGAACGAAAAAGGAATCGGAGCCTGCATGAATACACTGATGCAGCTGAAAGCTTCTGTCACAGGCTTACCCGTTGCGTTTATTGTAAGGCACATTCTCAACAGCACCGACAAAAATGATCTGCTGAATTTTATTCAAACTGTGCCACACGCTTCCGGTCAGAATTATATCATCGGCATTAAAGATGAGGTTTTTGATTTTGAGGCTTCGGCAAATAAAGTAGTTAGGTTTGATCCAAAAAATGCCAATGGTACCATTTATCATACCAATCACCCATTGGTAAATAATGATGTAAAAGATTGGTATAAAAAATACGTCCCCAGCTTGGCGGTTAAACCCGCAGAAAATAACAGTTCTATCCGGCTAACAGCAGTCAGGAACAGGCTTGCCGGAAACCCTGTTATTGATGATTCATTGATAAAAGAGGCATTGCGGTCAAAAGATGATAGTAACAATCCTGTTTGCCGTGCACCTAAAAATGGAGGATTTACTTTTGGGTCAGTCATCATGACACTTTCAGGTCAGCCTTTCTTACAGGTTACATCAGGCCCGCCTGATGAATCAGAATACAAACGGTTTGATTTCAGTAACAATACCGGTAAGTAGATGACAAAAAAGTAAAGAAAAACAAATCTATAAATATATTTGTTCAAACATGGATAAAAACTATAAATATCTTAGTTATTTTTTACTGTTACTCATTCCGCTGGTATTTGCCGGGTTTTTCAAAACCTATATTCAGCCATTCCCCAACTTTGAGGAAGACATTAACGTCTATATTCATATACATGCAACTTTGGCGGTATTGTGGGTTGCTATACTGATTGTGCAGCCGTTTTTAATTGTCAATAAAAAAACTGCCCTGCACAAAAAAATTGGTAAGCTCACTTACATTATTTTTCCGTTACTCATCTTATCGTTTGTTCCCAGGATAATAAGAACATATAATCTCGGAGAGTATCCTAATTTATTCTTTTCGCTGGCCGACGGCTCTTTATTGATTCTCTTTTATTCGTTAGCGGTTTATAATAAAAGAAAAACAGCCAGGCACATGCGGTACATGATAGCTTCTGCATTGGTTTTGTTAGGGCCAACAGTTGGGCGTATCGGGCCCATACTGCTGGGCTGGAGTGAGTTACAAACACAAAATGTTCAGTATGGAATTATTTATACAATATTGACCGGTCTTGTTTTATATGACCTGAAAAATAAAAGAAAATACCAGCCATACCTGGTCGCCATTGGGGCATATATTATTCATCAGATAATTTATCATGTGATATTCTTATAAAATGACAGACTTATAATCAAAACAAAAAAAATGAAAATAAAATTATTTCTCCTCAGTATTCTTTTTACGCAGCAAATACATGCACAGTCTTACCAAAAAATACACAACAAGGCCATTGTTGTAGATACACACAACGATATACTGATGAGGGCGGCTGATTTAGGAATTGTTTTTGATCAGGACCTCACCGGCAAAACTCATAGCGACCTTACCCGCTGGAAAAAAGGCGGTCTGGATGTGCAGATTTTTTCTGTGTATTGCGATGGTGATAAAAAAAATGCATTCGCTTATGCTAACCGGGAAATGGACAGCCTGGATGCTGTAGTGGCACGCAATTCCGATAAAATTGTAAAAGTTGCCAATTATGCCGAATTGATGAAAGCAGTAAAGCAACATAAGATTGCTGCTATGTTTGGTGTGGAGGGTGGCCACATGATAGAAGATAACCTTACTAAATTAGAAGCTCTCTATAAACGTGGGGCAAGGTATTTAACCTTAACACATAATATTGCTCCTTCCTGGGCTACCAGTGCAGCAGATGAAACCAGCGGAAAGGAACTACCGCACAAAGGTTTAACCGATTTTGGTAAACAGGTTGTACAACGTATGAATGAGCTGGGCATGATGATTGATATAAGCCATGTTGGTGACCAGACTTTTTGGGATGTTATTAAATTAACCACAAAACCTGTCATTGCTTCACACAGTTCAGTGTACACACTGGTGCATAGCCGCCGTAATTTAAAAGATGACCAGATAAAAGCCATTGCTAAAAACGGGGGCGTAATACAGGTAAACTTTCATCCTGGTTTTATAGACAGCAGTTTTGACAGAAAGGAAGCTGCATTTTTAAAAACCTATGCAGCAGAGTTTGACTCACTCATTAAAAACGGCACGCCGGACTATTATGCACTTGATTTACTTTACCGTAAATATCCGGCAGCAGCAACCAGTATGCGTCCTCCCCTCTCCTTGCTCATGGATCATATAGAATACATCATTAAACTGGTTGGTGTTGATTACGTTGGCCTGGGCTCCGACTTTGACGGCATTAACCTGACACCGCAACAATTAGATGATGTTACAACATACCCTTTAATTACAAAAACATTGGTTGAAAAAGGATACAGCAAAAAAGACATTACTAAAATTCTCGGTGGAAATATTTTACGGGTTTTAAAAGCCAACGAATTAAAACAGATCAACAGCAAATAAGTATCAATCAAACCAAGCATAGATGGCAATTGAAAAAACAGATGAAGGTTTAGAACGGGTTGTCGGCGTATCAGGCCTGGCACTTACCATCGTCAACTTTACCATCGGTGCCGGTATTTTTGTTTTACCGGCTGTTGTTGGTATTGAAATGGGAGCTTTCGGAATATTCAGTTATATTTTTTGTGCCATCATGCTGGCAACTATCATGCTTTGCTATGCCGAAACAGGTGCCCGTGTAACAAGCAGTGGTGGCTCGTATGCATATGTGGTGGCTGCATTTGGCGAATTCCCCGGTTTTATTATTAACTGGTTATTCTTTTTTGGCTGGAGTATTTTAAGTGATGCAGCTTTGCTGAACATTATTGCCGATTCGTTGGCTGTTGTTTTTCCTGTTTTTTTAAATCCCTGGCTACGTGCTGTTTTCTTTTTTGTGCTGATGAGTTTTATGATATTGCTGAACATACGTGGCGCTAAACAAGGGGTATCTTTTATCAAAATTGTTACGCTGGTAAAATTAATACCGCTGCTCGCCATTATTATTTTTGGTTTTGGCTATATTAAAACAGATAACCTTTACTGGGATCATATTCCTTCGCTGAAATCATTTGGTAACACTGCCCTCGTTTTATTTTTTGCTTTTGCCGGGTTTGAATCTGCACTAAGTGTAAGTGGCGAAATAAAAAATCCAAAACGTACAGTACCGATGGGCATTTTACTGGCAGGATTATTAATACTTATCGTTTACCTGTTGCTGCAAACGGTAACCCAGGGTGTTTTGGGTTCGCAAATGGCTGATTTCAAAGATGCTCCCCTGGCTGCCATTGCCGAAAAAATTATTGGTCCCGTAGGCGCCACCATCCTCTTACTTACTGCAGCATTCTCCTGCTTTACAAATGTAAGCGGCGACGTACTTGCAACGCCACGATTACTTTTTGCCGGTGCAAAAGATGGCATGTTTCCGAAAATACTCGGGAAAGTTCATCCAAAATTTGCCACACCTTATTGGGCTATTGCTATTTATGGTTCATTGATTTTTATTCTTTCCATTGCAGGTGGATTTAAGCAACTGGCTGTGCTTGCAAGCGCTGCTATACTTTTAATTTATCTGTCGGTTATCCTGGCCAGTATTAAATTAAGAACCAAGAAACAGGATGTAGCAGAAAAAACATTCAGGATGCCCGGCGGGTTGACAATTCCTTTAATCGGTATTGCTGCAATCGTTTGGCTGCTCACCAGTTTAACCAAATGGGAAATTCTGTCAGCGCTTATTTTCATTGCTGTTATAGTGATGATTTATTTTGTGATGAAGATATATAACAAAGAAAAAAAATAAACCATTCTCATGGCAAACAAAAGATCATTCCCCGGCCCTATCCCCATTTTGATGATGGTAATCATACTGGCTGCCATCGGCACCTGGCTTTTACCCGCCGGGCAATACAATAAACTATCGGCCAATGAAAAAACATTTACCATGGTTACCGATACCGGTGAAATCAGTCTTCCACTTACACAAAAAACATTAGACAGCCTTGGCATACAGATTAAGGTTGAAAAATTTATTCATGGTGAAATTCGTAAAGCAGTTTCTGTGCCGGGCACATTCACCAAACAAAAACGAAACGGACAGGGATTCATCGCCATTTTACAGGCTCCCATAAAAGGAATTATGGACAGCATAGATATTATTTTATTCATTCTCATCATCGGTGGATTCATGTTTGTGTTCAACGAAACCGGTGCCATGATAAAAGGCATTACCTGGCTGGCGCACAGCATGAAAGGGCGTGAACACTTGCTCATCATTATACTTACCAGCGTATTTTCTTTTTTCGCTGCATCGTATGGCATGGCCGAGGAGGCGCTGGTGTTCTATCCAATTCTTGTTCCATTATTTCTGGCTGCCGGTTACGATCTGCTTGTTCCGCTTGCTATTATTTTCGGAGGCACGGCTATCGGCTGTCTTCCTGCATTCTCCAATCCTTTCTCTGTTATCATTGCCTCAAATGCCGCAGGTATAAACTGGATGGATGGATTAACACAACGACTCATACTTTGGGTGATTGTTACCGCAATGCTGGTTTGGTATATTTTAAGGTATGCATCCAAAGTAAAAAAAGATCCTACTGCTTCGCTGGTTTATAAAATTGATGGCGATGTAAAACCACCTTACGACGTACATATAAGCAATGATGCAATTCCAAAGCTGGAAGGAAAAACAAAATTATTGCTGCTGATTTACATAGTAACCTTCCTCAGCATGATTGGCGGCGTGGTATTTCTGGATTGGTGGACAACAGAAATGTCGGCATTGTTCCTGGCTTGCTCCATACTTGTTGCCATAATTGGCCGTATCAATGAAAAAGTATTTATCCAGGAGTTTATTAAAGGTGCAGAAAGTTTATTGTCAGTGGCTTTTATTGTTGGTGTGGCAAGAGGCGTTACCATTGTTTTAAACGAAGGACATATCAGTGATTCCATATTATATTTTACAGCCAATACAGTACAAGGTATGCAACCGGCTTTTTTTATTTTGTTGCTGCTGTTATTTTATGTTGTGTTTTCAATTTTTATACAATCATCATCTGGCATGGCAGTATTAACCATGCCTATCATTGGTGCGTTGGCCATTCTTGTAAATATACCGGGCCGGGAAATTGTGAACGCATATATGTATGGCATGTGCCTCATGTCGTTCCTGGCACCAACCGGGCTCATACTGCCATCACTGGCTATGGTAAATATAAGTTTGAAAACCTGGTTCAAATTTATCATGCCGCTAATAATTGCACTTACCATCATTTGTATGATAGCCTTAATTATTGGCATTTATATGTAGTTAACACATTGGGTGTCATCAGAAAAGATGGTTATCTTAACAGGTAAAAGTTAAACTAACTGTAATGAAGGCAAAATCAATAAAGGGAAAATCAACAGAAGAAATTAAAGCCGCATTGGAGCAAAGTATGGCTGACGTATTCAAGCCAACTTTAGCTATTGTATTCATATCTGTAAAACAGGACAGAGAAGCTATTTGCAATTTGCTGGATGAAAAAGACATTCAGATATTTGGCGCTACCACTGCAGGTGAATTTATTGATGGCGAAATTGAAGCAGGCAGTTGTGTCATCATGCTGCTGGATATCAATCCTGATAATTACAAAATAGTGTTTTCAGAAACTGGTGAACTTACAACATTTGAAAATGCTGTTCAGCTTGGTGCAGAAGGAAAGAAAGCATTTACAAACCCGGCATTTATTATTGCTTCAGGTTGGCTATCACAGGATGGTGAAAAAATTATTGAAGGCATAACCAAAGGTTACGGCAGCGATGTTGCCATTTTTGGCGGCATGGCTGGCGATGACCTTAAACTGGAGGGACCTGTAGTTTTTACAAATAAAAATGGCAGTGATAAAGGGCTGTTGGGACTCATTATTGATGAAGATAAAATTGAAATAAATGGCATTGCTACCTGTGGCTGGAAAGCAATAGGCACAACAAAGACAATAACAAAAAGTACCGGAAACATAGTTTATACAATTGATGATAAACCTGCTTTGGATACAATCATAAAATACCTGGGTGTTGAAATAGATTTTGATGCAGGCAAAGAAATAGTCACCCAGATTGGTGCTTATTATCCACTTCAGATGGAACGGGAAAATGTAGCACCCGTAATGCGTACTGCCATGTTTGCAAACCGGGAAGACCGCTCTCTTATCTGCGCTGGTAACGTACCGCAAGGTTCTAAAGTCAGGTTTTCACTTCCACCCGACTTTGATGCTATTGAAAAGGTTGTGGAAGAATGTATTGAATTAAAAAATGAAAAGCAGCTTCAGGCAGATGCGTTAATCATGTTCTCCTGTATCAGCAGGCATTTATCATTTGGTATATTAATGAAAGAAGAGATTGACCAGGTACAACAGGTTTGGGGTACGCCCCTGGCAGGTTTTTTCAGCTATGGTGAATATGGCAAATCAAAAACCGGTAAACATGAATTTCATAATAACACTTGCTGTGTAGTGGTATTAAAAGAAAAATAAAAATCAGCCGGTAAGTCGATAAGTCGTTTTGAAAACTTTATTCGTCTTCCCGCCTTCCCGGCAAAAAAAATAAACATGAAAGCAAAATCTATCAAAGGAAATTCAACAGAAGAAATTAAAACGGCTTTGGAAAAAGCGATGGCTGACGGATATCAACCCACATTAGCCATTGTTTTTATTTCCATCAAACAAGACAGAAAAGCGGTATCTGAATTATTATATAAAAAAGGCATTGATATTCTCGGTGCTACTTCCTGCGGAGAATTTATTAACGGCCATCAAAGTGAAGGAGAAACAGTTATTATGTTGTTGGATTTATCAAAAGAAAACTATTCCATTTTATTTGAAGTAATAGATGAACGAAGTATAAGTGATGCTTCTGCTCAATTGGCGAAAAATGCTTTACAGATTTTCACGAACCCTTCTTTGATTGTTTGTAGTACCGGCTTGTCTTCAAAAGGAGAATATTTTGACGGTGCATCAATGGTGAAAAGCATTGAAAGTACAATTGGTCCAGATAAAATATTCTTTGGCGGATTAGCCGGCGATGATGGAACCTTTACCGGCAGTTATATTTTTACCCATGGAAAAGAAACTGATTTAGGCATAGCAGCTATTGTATTAAATGGCGATAAAATTTCGCTGCAAGGCATGGCTATCACAGGGTGGAAACGCATGGGCATTTCCCGAACCGTAACAAAGAGTTCAGGCAACACTATCTATACAATTGACGACATGCCTGCAGCAGATATGTACTTTAAATACCTTGGAAAAGAAGATAAGAAAACGGACAGGGCATTTAATCTTAGTGATGAACTGGGCTTCTCTTATCCTTTTATAGTAGAACGGGAAGCTGATGGAGAAACAATTTTAATAACACCACGGAGCATTGATTATAATGAAAATGCATTGCTGGTTGACATTCCAACTAAAGAAGGCACAAAACTCTGGTTTTCCATGCCGCCGGATTTCGGTATCACTGACGAAATTATTGATGAGGCAAACCAATTGAAAAACAGCAATCAACTGGATGCAGATGCCTTATTGATTTTTTCCTGTGCAGGCAGGCAACCCGTATTGGGTCCATTAACCACGGCAGAAAATGAGGGCTTACAAGCCGTTTGGAAAACACCGATGGCTGGATTTTTTACCTATGGCGAAATTGGCAGAGCAAAAAAAGGAAAACAGGAATTTCATTCCGGCGCCTGTTGCTGGGTGGCATTAAAAGAAAACTAATAATCAGCCGGTAAGTCGATAAGTCGTTTTGAAAACTTTATTCGTCTTCCCGCCTTCCCGGCAAAAAAACAAACATGAAAGCAAAATCTATCAAAGGAAAATCAACAGAAGAAATAAGTTCTGCATTAAATGAAAGCATGACTGACGGTTTCAAACCAACTTTAGCCATTGTATTCATATCTATTAAACAGGACAGAGAAGCTATTTGCAATTTGCTGGATGAAAAAGACATTCAGCTATTCGGTGCTACCACTGCAGGTGAATTTATTGACGGCGAAATTGAAGCAGGCAGCACTGCTATACTATTGCTCGACATAAATCCGGCTTATTTTAAAATAGAATTTATTGAAACAAGCCCGGAGAACACCATAGAAAGCGCAAAAAAACTAGGTGCCACCGGAAAAGAAACCTTTACCAATCCTTCGCTTATAATAGCAACCGGTGGAATATTCATAGATGGCGACAAAATTATAGAAGGCATCATAGAAGGTTTTGGAAAACCATCCGCAGACAGGGAGATAACCGTTTTTGGAGGCATGGCGGGTGATGATCTGATCGCTGAAAAACCACTTGTTTTCACCAACGGAAAAACTAAAGACAATGCAATTGTTGCCCTCATTATTGATGAAGATAAAATAGATGTAAGAGGAATTGCTACTTGTGGCTGGAAAGCTGTGGGCACCACTAAAACAGTTACTAAAAGCGAAGGCAATATTGTATATACCATCGACGATAAACCGGCATTAGATATGTTGATGAAATACCTTGGTGTTGATGTAAAGCAGGATCAAAACAAGGGAATCGTAACATTTCAAAACTCCTGGTATTATCCATTGCAACTGGAACGGGAAAATGGAGATACTGTTATACGGGCTACCCGGTTTGCCAATAGCGAAGACCGTTCACTTATCTGTACCGGCAGTGTACCTCAGGGATCAAAAATAAAGTTTTCGCTGCCACCGGAATTTGATTCCATAGAAACTGTTGTTACAGAATGTGAGAGCATTAAGGACAACACAGAGCAGCAGGCCGATGCACTGATTATGTTCTCCTGTGTGAGCCGGCATTTATCATTTGGGGCTTTAATAAAAGAAGAAATTGAGCAGGTGCAAAAAGTATGGAACGCACCCATGGCAGGCTTTTTCACTTATGGCGAATATGGAAAATCTAAAATCGGCACCAATGAATTTCATAACAATGCCTGTTGTGTGGTGGAATTAAAAGAAAAATAAAAATCAGCCGGTAAGTCGAAAAGACGTTTTTCATTTATTCCGTCTTCCCGTCTTCCCGGCAAAATAAAAAAAACATGAAGGCAAAATCAATCAAAGGAAAATCAACAGAAGAAATTAAGTCAGCATTGTCAGAAAGTACAGCAGACGGGTTTACGCCTACTCTGGCAATTTGTTTTATTTCAAAAAGCCTGGACAGAGCTGCAATCAGCAATCTATTAGATTCAGCAGGTATCAGTATTTTCGGCTGTACCACCAACGGAGAGTTTATTGATGAAGAGCCAGAAAAAGGTTCTGCGGCTATTCTTTTACTCGATATGAACAGCAATCATTTTCAGATTTATTTTGAAGAGTATCCGGAAAAAAATTATCGTGAAGTTGCAAAAGGGATTGCTCAAATGGCAAAAGAAAAATTTGCTCAACCTGCTTTTTTAATTGGCACCAGCTATGCTGCTGCAGATGGCGAAGGGATATTGCGTGGAATTGAAGAAGTGGCCGGGGCAGCAGTAAATGCTTTTGGAGGCGCCGCCGGGGATGACTATTCATTCTCTGAAACATTTGTTTTTACTAATAAAAAAGAGAGCAGTAATGCGATGATATGTATAGCACTCGATGAATCTAAGGTGGAGATAAAAGGAATTGCCACCTGCGGATGGAAGGCTGTAGGTACAGAAAAGCTGGTAACAAAAAGTGAAGGCAATCATGTGTATACCGTAGATAACCTCTCGGTGTTGGATCTTACAGCAAAATATGGGGGTATTGAAAATGTAACACCTGAGAATCAGAATTTGTTAATAGAAATTGCCGCCAATTTTCCGTTGCAGCTGCAGCGGGAAAAAGGAGATCCCATCATGCGGCCGGGACTGGTGGTAGATTGGAACGACCGTTCATTTTTTACAAGTGGTTCAGTACCGCAGGGATCAAAAGTCCGTTTCTCACTACCTCCCGATTTTGATGTGATGGAAAAAGTGGTGAAAGGCGTTGAGAATTTGAAAGCAACCGAAATGCCCGAAGCAGATGCACTGGTTGTTTTCAGCTGTGCCGGAAGAATACTTTCGCTGGGGCCTTTAATGAGCCAGGAAATTGAAGGGATAAAAAATGTATGGAATGTGCCGATGGCCGGTATGTTCAGTAACGCCGAATTAGGAAGAGCAACCGGTGGCAATTTAGAAATGCATAACCTGACAACCTGTTGTATTGCTTTAAAAGAAAAATAAATGAATCAACACCTGCAAAAGATATTAGATTTTATAAATCAGTCAGAACATTTATCGGCTGATGAAAAAACTGCGTTAACCAAAGCTGTAAAAGATACCGATAGTGCATTAACAATCTCAGAATTCAAATTGGAGCGTACCGAAAAAGTGAAACGCACTACCGCCATCCTGCTGGAAGAGACCATTGAAGAACTGGAGCAGAAAAGAAAAGCGGTGGAAGAAACGAATGATGCACTGCAAAAATCGCTGGATGATTTAAAAGCGGCACAAACTCAACTGATACAATCCGAAAAAATGGCCAGCCTCGGCGAACTCACCGCCGGCATTGCCCATGAAATTCAAAACCCGTTAAACTTTGTAAACAATTTCAGCGAAGTAAGTACCGAGCTGGTGGATGAAATGAATGAAGAGATTGAAAAAGGAAATTTAGATGACGCCAAACAAATTGCACAGGACCTCAAACAAAATCTAGAAAAAATAAACCACCACGGTAAACGTGCCGGCGAAATTGTAAAAGGTATGTTGCAGCACAGCCGTACCAGCAGCGGGCAAAAAGAACTCACAGATATCAATGCACTGGCCGATGAATATCTGCGGCTTGCCTATCATGGTTTCAGGGCCAAGGACAAAACTTTTAATTCGGCTATGAAAACAGATTATGATGAAAGCATCGGTTTATTAAAAATTATTCCACAGGATATTGGCCGTGTTGTTCTGAATCTTATCACCAATGCATTTTATGTAGTTAACGAAAAGAAAAAGCTGAATACTGCGGGATATGAGCCTGTTGTTTCAGTCAGCACAAAAAAAGCGGATGATCATATAGAAATAAAAGTAGCTGACAACGGAAACGGTATTCCTCAAACAGTACTTGATAAAATCTTTCAACCCTTCTTTACTACCAAACCAACGGGGCAGGGAACAGGGTTGGGGTTGAGTTTGAGTTATGATATTGTGAAGGCACATGGCGGGAAATTAAAGGTGGAAACAAGGGAGGAGGAAGGAAGTACGTTTACAATTGTGTTACCTGTTTGAGATGTGCCGTGCCGATGGCACTCCATTCTCTCGTAGCTTTTTAGGCCGGACTAAAGTCCAGCCTTACAAAACCGAACCGAGCCGATGGCTCTACAGTATAAAAGTAAAGTAAATTCCAAAGTAAGCCAGAGACGTAGTCTCGATACAATATTGTAACTCCGGACTTAAGTCCGGTGCAGAAAAAGAAGAAAAGTAAAACTAAGAGGCGTAGCCTCGGTGCATATAAAAGCAACCAATAATGAAACTAACAAAAAAACTGGAAGCGGAAATTAAAAAAGTTATGAATTCCTATTGGGATAGTTACATTCAAGGCGATCTGAAAACCTGGGCTTCGTTTCTTCCCACCGATTACCGGAATATCGGAACGAATAAAGAAGAAGAATGGAACAGCAAGAAAGAAATTGTTGACTATACCAAAAAAGTATTCAGTAAGGCTGTGGGCAAGGCAGAATTAAGAAACAAGAAAACGAAAATCATCCCATACGACCCATACATTATGGTACATGAGCTCGGCGATTTGTTTATTAAAATGGATGATGGCTGGACGTTCTATCAACAATTCAGATTGTCTTCACTTTTGAAAAAAACCAACACCGGCTGGAAAATCCTTCATCAGCATGGCTCGTACCCCGATTCAAAAACAGAGAAAGGAGATGCTTTTGCTTTTGATGAAATAAAAGCCGAAAACAAAAAATTAAAAGATGCCGTACAACGCCGCACCATTGAACTGGAAATAAAAAACCGGGAACTGGAAATTGAAACCTCGCTGGAAAAGGTCAGGGCCGTTGCCATGAGTATGGGTAAGCCTGATGATTTACTCAACATATGCGAAGTCTTATTTAAAGAATTAGATAAGATAGGGTTTAAAGAAATACGCTGTGCACTCATTCACATTTTTAATGATGACAAAGGACACTTCGATGACTATGATTATTCAGACTTTACCGGAGGAAAGATTTCAACAATGCCCTACAAGGGGAACACAGTTGTAGAAAATTTTCTGAAACGTATCCGGAAATCGAGAGAATCATTTACGGAGTTGGTGCTGAAAGGAAAGGAACTGACAGATTTTTTAAATTTCAGGAAAAAGGCTGGGCAAGTGCATGATAAAAGGCTGCTCAAGGCAAAAGAAATCAATTACTATTTCTTTTCAGTTGGTCTCGGAAACATTGGAATTTCAAATTTTGGAAAAATCAGCAAAGAACAACTGCTGATATTAAAGCGCTTCCGTAATGTATTTAACCTGGCCTATCAACGATATACCGATATTTCATTGGCAGAAGCACAGGCAAGAGAGGCACAGGTTGAAGCATCGCTTGAAAGAGTGAGGGCACAGGCGATGGCCATGCATCAACAGGAAGACCTGCTGAACATCTGCGAAACATTTTACCAAGAATTTAGCGTACTGGAATTTGATGGCCTGAGAAATGCAATGATCAACATTTACAATGATGAACAAAAAACATTTGTGAATTATGATTACTCCGATGTGATTGGCAAAAGCATCAATCATTTAACCTACAACATACATCCTGAAATTGAAAAACAGATAAAGCAGGTACGTAAAGCCAACGATGCTTTTTCTGAAACGGTGTTTAAAGGAAAGGGCCTGGAAAGCATGAAAAAATTCAGAAAAAAAATTGGTGAAAAGGACGACCCGAGAATAAAAAACTGCAAGGCACTGTACTATTATTTTTATTCTATTGGTACCGGCGCAATTGGTATCTCTACATTCAACCCGGTTACAAAAGAAAAACTGGAATTGCTGAAACGCTTCCGGAATGTGTTTGCCTTATCTTACCAACGTTATACAGATATTGCTTTGGCAGAAGCACAGGCAAGGGAAGCCGAAATAGAATTAGCATTGGAAAGAGTAAGAGCCAGAACAATGGCCATGCAGAAAAGCGAAGAAATATCAGAAACAACCCACTTACTGTTTGAACAATTAAAAAACCTGGGCCAAACAGCCGCACAGCTTTCTATTGGAATCATTAAAGAAGAAAAAGGAGTTTTTGAGCTCTCTGCCACGGTTCATGGCACTTCTTTATTACAAACCTATAATGTACCGTTGGACGAACCTTTCGTTATTAAAAAAGCTGTAAAGGCATGGAAACAAAAAAAGAAAACATTTACAATTGAGCTAAGAGGGAAGGAATTAAAAGCCTATAACAAATGGCGAAACAGTGTTTTGAAAAAGAAAATCGTTTTCCCCGAAAAGCAGTGGATCATTAATATTATCTTTTTTTCAAAAGGTATGTTGTCTTTTTCTTCGGATAAAGAAATATCAAAAGAAGCATTTCAATTGTTAGAAAGATTTGCCGCTGTCTTTGATGGAACCTATACCCGTTTTCTTGATCTGCAAAAAGCAGAAGCACAGGTAAGAGAAACCCAGATAGAAGTTGGTTTAGAAAGAGTACGATCACGGAGTCTGGCCATGCACAACACTTCTGAATTACAGGACATCATCAATACGGTACATAAAGAATTGCTCCATTTGAATATTGCTATAGATGGAGGTTCATTTATCGCTATTAACAGAGATATTAAAACAAACCTCCGCTGCTGGGGTTCGGGCGGCACTGCCGATACAACGGAAGAAATACACATTCCACTCTATAAAAAACCTTTCTGCAGCAATATCATAAACAGCATAAAGAAAGGCCCGGGATTTTTTACAGAAGCATTTACACAAAAAGAGAAAAAAGATTTTTTTACATTTTTATTTAAACATGAACCCTGGAAGAAGCTGAATGCTAAACAGAAAAAAGAAAATCTTTCAAGTCCGGGAGGATATACCCGGTCCGTTTGTGTATCTGAACATACCAGCATTTTTATTATCAACCATCTTGGTGAAATTTTTTCAGCTGATGATAATGATATTCTCAAACGCTTTGGTAAAGTGTTTGAACAGTCTTATACCCGTTTTCTCGATTTACAAAAAGCAGAAGCACAAACAAGAGAATCGCAAATAGAATTAGGATTGGAAAGAGTGAGAGCAAGGGCTATGGCTATGCAGCACTCTGATGAATTGTCCCAATTGGTAGATACCGTTTTTAAAGAACTGGCAAGCCTGGATTTTGCTTTAAACTGGTGCATCATCAATATCATAGATGAACCATCTCTTACCAATATGGTTTGGGCTGCCAATCCCGATACCAATAAACCACCCGAATCCTACCTGATGAAGTTTGAAGATTATCCATTTCACCATTCCATGCTGAAAGGGTACCGGGAAAGAAAGCCGAAGCATGTTTATGTGATTGAAGGGAAAGAGAAAAAAGAATATGATGACTACCTGTTCAATGAAACAGAATGGAGACGGGTACCCAAAAAAGCACAGGTGGCATCAAGAGCCATGAAGAGATATGTAGCTTCATTTACCTTCAGCAATTTTGGTGGATTACAAACTGTAACTGAAGAACCGTTGTCTGATGAAAGCCTCGACATTCTTCACCGCTTTGGAAAAGTTTTTGATGGCACTTATACCCGTTTTAACGATCTGCTAAGATCGGAAGCACAGGCAAGAGAGGCAGAAATTGAATTGGCATTAGAAAGAGTACGGGCAAGAACCATGGCCATGCAACACAGTGATGAATTATCTGCAGCATCATTATTATTAGATCAACAGGTAAGAGCATTGGGAATAAAAACCAGGGGTTGCGCCTTTAATATTTATGGAAAAGATGAATCTACAGAATGGTTTAGTTCAGAGGCGGGTACCATACCTTCTTACAAAACACCAAGAGAAAAAATTTTTAAAAAGTATTATCAATTGGGGCTTTCAGGAACAGCATTGCATATTGAGGAATTTGACGATAAAGCCTGTGCTAAGCATTATGACTACCTGGAGACAATTCCGATTATGGGTGATGATATTCGTCATTTGAAAAAGATTGGTGCAGTCCCGGCACGACAGATAGACCATATTGCATATTTTAAGTATGGTTATTTATTATTTGTAACACTGGAGGCCGTTGCAGAAGCACATGATATTTTTAAACGTTTTGCAAAAGTGTTTGAACAAACCTATACCCGTTTCCTTGATCTGCAAAAGGCAGAAGCGCAGGCCAGAGAAGCAGAAATAGACCTGGCGTTGGAAAGAGTTCGTTCACAAGCCATGGCTATGCAAAAATCAACCGACCTGTTAGACATTGTGGTTACCATGCGGACGGAGTTTACACGACTTGGTCATGAAGCACATTATTTCTGGCACATGATGTGGCTGCCCGATAAATATGAAAAGGCCATGACTTCCGGCGACGGAACTAAAATCGGTTTTGTGATGGAGCTTCCAAGACATATCCATGGCGACATTCCATTGCTGGCAAAATGGGAAAAAAGCAAAAAGCCAACCGAAGTATATGCCATGAATGTAGAAGAAGCACTGGATTATGTACACAAAATGGTTTCGCTTGGCGATTTTAAGAATATAGATCCGCAGGCACCTAGCGATGACGACATCCGGCATATTGGCGGACTTACTTTTATTATGGCGAGAACAACGCATGGAGAGATTGGTTTCAGTTTACCAGGTGTGGTGGAAAATCCGCCAAAGGAAGACCTCGATATACTCATTCGTTTTGCCGGCGCTTTTGATATTGCCCATCGTCGTTTTCTCGATCTGCAAAAATCAGAAGCACAGTCAAGAGAAGTAGAGATAGAACTGGCCTTGGAAAAAGTGCGAAGCCGGTCCATGGGTATGCAAAAAAGTGAAGAGCTAAAAGAAGTAATCAAGGTTGTATATGAACAATTCGTTCATCTGAATATCAATGTTGAACATACCGGATTTATTATGGATTATAAAGAAAGGGATGATATGCATATCTGGCTGGCAGACCAGCACCTGGTTCCTTCTGAGGTATTCATACCTTATTTTGATTCTGCACATTGGAACAGTTTCAGGGAAGCAAAAGAAAAAGGAACCGATTTCTTTCCTACCCTGTTGGATTTTGAAGAAAAAAATAAATTTTATCAGGATCTTTTTAAGCTAATACCCGGCGTGCCGGAAGAAACTTTGGAATATTATTTTAATTGCCCCGGACTTGGAGGGTCAACTGTGTTGTTAGATAATGTTTCTCTTTATATTGAAAATTTTCAAGGCATACCTTATACCGATGAAGAGAATAAAATATTGATGCGGTTTGGTAAAGTATTCCAGCAAACCTATACCCGCTTTCTTGATCTGCAAAAAGCAGAAGCACAGGCAAGCGAAGCAAAGATTGAAGCAGCTTTGGAACGTACCCGAACACAAAGTATGATCATGCAGCATTCAAATGAACTGGATGATGCCCTGCGGGTTTTTCATGAGCAGGTTCTTTTGCTGGGTATCAATTCAGAATTTTCCTATTTATGGCTTCCGGATGAAGAAAAGAACAATCATTTATTTTGGGCTACCTGGGCAGAGCAGCAAGACGGTTCAACCATTTTTAAAAGTAAAGCCCTTACCTATGATCTTGACAGAACCGAACCTTACACTGCAGTATGTATTGCTGCATGGAAAAGTGATATTCCTGTTCATTCATACACTTTATTGCCTGCTGAAGTTAAAAATTATTTTGCTGCATGGAAAGAGTTGCTGGAAGATGTTGAGAATTTGAAACCAGCATTATTCCCCGAAGGACTATATTATGTAGAAGCCTTCATGAAATATGGTTGCTTTGGTGTTATGATCAAAAACGAATTAAGCGAAGAGAAAAAAAAGATACTGGGTCGTTTTTCTATAGAATTTGAACGCACCTACACCCGTTTCCTCGATCTTAAAAAGGCAGAAGCACAGGCAAGGGAAGCGCAGATTGAAGCAGCTTTGGAGAAAGTACGTTCAAGAAGTATGGCAATGTACAGAAGTGATGAGCTGAAGGAAGCTGGTGAATTGCTATGGAATGAATTAACAAAGTTGGGCATCGAAAGCCTTTCAAGTGGCTATGTGTTGATGGATCAGAAGGAAAAGATTGGTTGGATTTACGCACCGAATCCTGCTACCGGTAAGATAGCTGAGCCAATAGGAGTTTTGCATAAAGAAACAAAAGAGATGCTTGCGGTTCTTTCAAGCTGGAAAAAACAGGCCCCTTTATGCATTATTGAAATGAATGAAGAAGAGACCATTGTACACCAAACATTCATTGCGGAACGAAGCCTCCATCCGGATGGAACCATCTTACGCTGGATAACGTCAGAACAACTAATAGCACTATCACCAAAAAGATTGTTCCTGCACAATTTCAATTTTAAAGAGGGTTACCTGTTGATTGTTGGAGGGAACAAGTTAAAAGGGGAACAGATCGAATTACTGCTTCGTTTTACTAAAGTGTTTCAGCAAACCTATACCCGTTTCCTCGATCTGCAAAAAGCGGAAGCGCAGGCGAGAGAAGCAAAAATTGAAATGGCTTTAGAAAAGATACGTTCCCGTACCATGGCCATGCAGCGAAGCGATGAACTGCCCGAAGCTGCCAATTTATTATTCCTGGAAGTGCAGGCATTGGGAATTCCGGCATGGAGTGCAGGATATAATATTTTATCGGAAGATAAAAAATCCAGTACCTGTATTATGAGCAGCGAAGGACTGATACAGTCGGCTTTTCATTTACCCTTTAACAATTCAGGAGAGCCATCCTTTGCAGAGTGGCTGGAGGCAATTGAAAAACAGGAGCCTTTTTTTGTACAGGAACTTAGTGGCAAAAAAATTGAAGACCACTATAATTATATGAAGACACTGCCACAAGTGGGGCAGGCTATCAGGGAACTGGAAGATGCCGGGCTTTCTCTTCCTACTTACCAGATCAATCATCTTTGTCGCTTTACAAATGGCTTCCTGTTGTTTATTACCTATGAACCGGTACCTCATGCACATGATATCTTTCAACGCTTTACTAAAGTTTTTGAACAGACTTATACCCGTTTTCTCGATCTCCAAAAAGCTGAAGCACAGGCAAGGGAAGCACAAATAGAAATGGCCCTGGAAAAAGTAAGAAGCAGAACAATGGCCATGCAGCGAAGCGATGAATTGTCGGGAACTGCCGCCATGCTTTTCCAGGAATTTAAAAAATTAGAACAACAGGAATTAATACAAACTACCATTGGCATTTACAACGAAGAAAAAAATGAAATAGAATTTCGTGCAACCGACTGGACAGGTAGTGGCGAGCAGGTCAACAAGCCATCATATGGAAGTATGGATGAACCCACTTTATTAAAGCCTGCTGTTACTGCATGGAGAGCACATGCAAGATCGGTGGTTATTGAGCTTACCGGTAAAGCATTGGAAAAATGGACCAATTACCGCAATAAGATGACAGGAACATCTATTGCAACTAAATTTGATGGCGGCCGCAGGATCGTTAGTATCGCTTTCTTTTCCAAAGGCCATCTATCCATGTCATCACCTCTACCCATTCCTCCTGAAGCAGTAAAAACACTGGAACGGTTTGCTGCTGTATTCGATGGCACTTATACCCGTTTCCTTGATCTGCAAAAAGCAGAAGCACAGGCAAGGGAATCGCAGATAGAAGCCGGGCTGGAAAGAGTGAGAAGCCGTACACTGGCCATGCAGAATTCAGATGAGCTTGCTGAAACATCCGTAGTGGTATTTAAACAACTGATAGAGCTGGGCATTGAACCGAACCGTTTGTATATCGGCATCATAAAAGATGACAGTGGTGATATCGAATTCTGGGCAACAGATGAAGACGGAACAAAAATAAGTTCAAAGTTTACAGGCAATAAAAAGTACAACGGGTCTGTAAAGAAAATGTATGACAACTGGGTTGCACAGGAAAAATCACTCACTATTGATATGCAGGGGAAAGAACTGGAAGATTATTTTCATTATCTCGGCGATGTGATGCATGTTCCTTTCAAACAGGGCCTGTCGCAAAAACGCAGGGTGCAAACCATGTCTTTCTTCTCCAAAGGTTTTATTGGTATTGCTTCGCCGGATGAACAGCCCGAAGAAACAACAAAGTTGCTGGAACGCTTTGCTGCAGTATTTAATCTCACCTATACCCGTTTTAATGACCTGCAGATTGCGGAAGCTCAAACAAGAGAAGCAAAAATAGAAACAGCTCTGGAAAGAGTAAGAGCAAGGGCGCTGGCCATGCAGGAACCAGAAGAGTTGAAAGAGGTAGCGGAAGTATTACGACATGAAATGGGATTGCTGGGTGTAGAAGAACTGGAAACCTGCAGCATCTATATCAATGATGAAAACGCAGAGAAAGCAGAATGCTGGTATGCATTAAAAGACCTGCGGTCGGAAGAAAAGAAATTAGTGAACGATCATTTTGCATTAAACCTGAACGATACCTGGGTGGGAAGAGAAATGCTTTCGTTTTATAATTCCGAAGAGAAACAAATCTCTATTTTGATGGCCGGTGCCAGCCGGGTGGAATGGATTCGTTTTTGCGAAGCCAACTCAGCACCCTTCCGTGGTTATTACGGCGACGAGATTCCCGACCGCACTTATCACCTGTATAAATTTTCTCATGGCGCCATTGGTGCAGCTTCTGCAGGAGATATATCTACTGAAAGCTGGAGCCTGTTAAAAAGAGCCGCTTCTGTTTTTTCATTGGCCTATTCCCGTTTTAAAGATCTTACGCAGGCAAGAGTTGACCTGCAAAGGCTGAAAGAAGAAAAACAAAAAGCGGAAGATGCACTCACCAACTTACAGGCCGCACAAAAACAATTGGTGCAATCAGAAAAAATGGCATCATTAGGAGAGCTCACGGCCGGCATTGCACATGAAATTCAGAATCCGTTAAACTTTGTAAACAACTTCAGCGAAGTAAGTAAAGAGTTACTGGATGAAATGAAAGAAGAAATGGATAAAGGGAACCTGGATGATGTGAGGGATATTATGAAAGATGTAATTCAGAATCTGGAAAAAATAAATCATCATGGGAAAAGGGCCGATGGTATTGTAAAAGGCATGCTGCAACATTCAAGAAGCAGCAGTGGCTCCAAAGAACCAACAGATATAAATGCACTGGCTGATGAATATTTACGGTTAGCTTATCATGGTCTTCGGGCAAAAGACAAATCGTTTAATGCTACGATGAAAACGGATTTTGATAAAAGTCTGGAAAAAGTGAATGTGATTCCACAGGATATTGGCAGAGTGATATTGAATTTAATCACCAATGCATTTTATGTGGTGAATGAAAAGAAGAATACCCCCCAGCCTCCGCCGGTTGGCGGAGGAGTTCCTTACGAACCCACTGTTTCTGTAAGCAGCAAAAAAATTGGAGACAAAATATTAATCTCTGTTAACGATAATGGGAATGGCATTCCACAAAAAGTATTGGATAAAATATTTCAACCATTCTTCACCACCAAACCCACCGGGCAAGGAACGGGATTGGGTTTGTCGTTGGCGTTTGATATTGTTACTAAAGGACATGGCGGGGAGTTGAAAGTGGAGACGAAGGAGGGAGAAGGAACAGAGTTTATTATTTTGTTACCGGTTTGATATGAGCCGTGCCGATGGCACTCGGGTATCAGTGTACCTCGAATGCTCTGGAATAAATTCCAGAGCAACAAAATAAAATCGAGCCTACGGCTCTGCACCCTGTGAAAGCAGATAGCACAATGATGAGACCAGTGGCGTAGCCTCGATACCATATTGTAACACCGGACTTCAGTCCGGTGCAAGAAAGTAAGAAGACAAACAGAGAGCCTTAGGCTCGATACATATAAAGTCAAAGAACATGGCCAACAGCTATCACCAAATCTACCTGCAAACAGTTTTCGCTGTAAAATACCGAAATGCGGTGTTACATAAATCCTGGCGGCCAACTCTACAGGGAGTCATAGGCAACCTCATCAATGAAACAGGTTGCAAAACCATCATCGTAAATGGTGTGGAAGACCATATGCATTGTTTCCTCGGGTTAAGACCTGCAGTATCTGTATCTGAACTCATGAAAACAGTAAAAGCAAAATCATCTAAATACATCAACGATCATTCTCTTACACCTGAAAGATTTGAGTGGCAAGGGGGCTATGGCGCATTTTCTTACAGACAAAGAGATGTTGACCAGATTTATAATTATGTAAAGAACCAGGAAGCCCATCATCAAAAGCAATCATTTAAAGATAAATATCTTGAGTTATTAAAAGAGTTTGAAATTGGATATGATGAACAATATATTTTTCAGGAATTAATTTAACCAGATGAAATTGTATTTAAAAATATTACTCTTATTGCTCCTGCCCTGCTGCCTCAGTGCACAAACCGGAACTTTTTATGACTACCATTATTACAGTCAGCAAAGAGTTGACAGCCTGCACTTGCTTTTTAAAAATACCCGCAACGATTCTGTAAAAATGGCTGTGTGCCGTGATCTTGGTTTGTATCACGGCGAATCCAATTCCGATAGTGCCTTTTATTTTCAATCATTGCAGTTAAAAATAGCAGAAAAACTGAATCAAAGATTATGGATGGCTGATGCTAATGAAATATTGGGATATAATCAAACAAAGAGAGGAAATTATCCATCTGCATTACAACATCTGCTTGCAGCCGTAAAACTGGCAGAAGATGTTGGAACTGAAAAAAACATCTGGAGAATAACTAAATTCTCTGAAGACGGTAATCCTCAAAGAGCCAGATTAACCTCGCTGGCCAATATTTACAATGATTTTGGATTGTTGTACCAGGCTATCGCAAACTTGGAAAAACAAATTGAATGGTTTAACAAATCAATGAGCATTGGTAAAAAAATTAATGATCAAATAGTGCTTTCCTATAACTATGGCAATTTGGGTGTAGCTTTTATGAATGAAGGAAAAACTGACACGGCAGTACAATTACTCAATCAGTCAATAAATTATGCAAATTCAGCAGGATTTAAAAAATTTATCGGTACAAACACTTTCCCAATGGGGAATATTTATTTAGGAAGGCAGGAATATGATTCAGCGAAAAAATATTTTCAACTGACTGTAAATGTAAGCCTGGCAACAGATAATACTTCCAGCCTGGCATATGGTTATGTGGGCTTTGCAAACCTTTATGAAAAACTGAATCAATTTGATTCAGGATTTCATTTTGCCAGGAAGGCTTTGGAAATTTTTACGAATACCGTTGAACCCGCTGGCAAACTACTGGCCCTGCAGGCAATAACATCTTTATTTAAAAAGAAGGATCAGATAGACAGTGCGTTTTACTATCAGCAATTGGTCATCAGTGTAAAAGACAGTCTGACCAATTCAGAAAAAGTAAAACAATTTGAAAATATAGGTTTCGATCAGCAGCTTAAAGTACAGGAACTTGAAAAGGAGAAAGTGATCGCTCAAAACAGGAACCGTACTATTGCCTTTATCGGCGGCTCTTTTGTGTTCTTATTGATTGGGCTGCTGCTCTATCGTAACAACCGGCAAAAACAAAAAGCAAATAAGGTTTTAGAGACGACATTGTCGGATTTAAAATCCACCCAATCCCAACTCATTCAATCCGAAAAAATGGCCAGTCTTGGTGAACTCACCGCAGGCATTGCACATGAAATACAGAACCCTTTAAATTTTGTAAACAATTTTAGTGAAGTAAGCAATGAGTTAATTGATGAAATGAATACAGAATTGGATAAAGGAGATTTAAATGAAGCAAAAGCAATTTCATCAGACATTAAACAAAATTTAGAAAAAATAAACCACCACGGCAAACGGGCCGATGCTATTGTTAAAGGAATGTTGCAACACAGCCGCAGCAGCAGCGGTGTAAAAGAACCAACAGATATTAATGCCTTGTGCGATGAATATTTACGGTTAAGTTATCATGGCTTAAGAGCAAAGGATAAAAGTTTTAATGCAACAATTAAAACAGATTTTGATAATTCAGTTGGCAACATCAGTATCATTCCTCAGGATATTGGAAGGGTTGTTTTGAATTTGCTTACCAATGCATTTTATGTGGTGGATGAGAAAAAGAAATCGGGAATGGAGAACTACGAACCAACTGTTTCAATAAGCACAAAAAAGACAGGCAATAAAGTGGAAATAAAAGTAACAGACAACGGCAACGGCATTCCTCAAAAAGTATTGGAAAAAATATTTCAACCCTTCTTTACCACCAAGCCCACCGGACAAGGAACGGGATTGGGGTTATCCCTGGCATTTGACATTATAACTAAAGGACATGGCGGAGAATTAAAGGTGGAGACTGAGGAAGGAGAAGGTTCAACTTTTATTGTTCAACTATCAATCATTTAGATGAAAAAGTATTTCTACATATGGCTGGCCTTGGTTATTCCTTTATTTTCTATCGGACAACAATCCTATTCTGATAGTCTTAGATCGGTATTGAATAGTTCAACAATTGAATCGGTGTTATATGGTGCCAATATGGAACTAGGGTATTATTTCTCTGAAAACAACAGGGATTCTTCGTTATTCTACTATGAGAATGCATATCAATTAGCTGTAAAGAGTAAGAAAAAACTGGCCGAATCAACAGCGCTTAGTTTGCTTGGATACCAGAATACGATGATGGGTAAATACGCTGTAGCACTAAAATATCTTTTGGACGGCTTCAATAAGATAGAACAGAGTGGAAAAGAAGAAAGCAGTTGGATGTTCGCCCCCGGATTCAGCGGCACACCCGAAAACTATAAGGATGTTGTATTGTCCCGACACCAGGCACTATACTCTGTATTAATGCGAAATACCGGGAATGTAAGTCAAGAAATACTTTACCTTAAAAAAAGCATAACCACCGCAAAAAAAATTGATTATCTGTGGAGAATTGCTGTTTCAGATTTAAACCTTAGCGGGATATATCTGAAGTTGAACAAACTTGATTCTGCCCTTCTCTTTGCAAGTGATGGCCTAAACTTAATCCGAAAGACGAATGACAGGAAATATGAAAGTGCATTGCTGATTGTTATGGGTGATATTTACTCGGGAAAAGGAAATAGGTCATCCGCATTGCAATACTACGAACTGGCAATGGAGTCGGCCCGGTTGACGAACGCAACCAGTCACATTTGCTGGGCCAACTTTGCCTTGTGCAGGTATTTTCTCTCAAATCGCAATTCAGATTCCAGTCTTTACTATGCCAAACAAACATTGAATACTTATCTTTTTTCAGCCACCCCAAGTCATATTTTCAATATCAGTGATGTTTATGAGAATCTATTTGAATCGTACCAGTTAAAAAATCAAACTGACAGTGCATATAAATACCAGGGCCTTACAAGAATTACCGCTGACAGCACTTATAAAGACAGGATTAATAGTTTAACTGCCTTTCAAAATCTTGGCTTTGCCGAACAATTGCGTTTACGTGATGTGGAAAAAGAAAAACTGGCCTGGCAAAGTAAAATAAGAACCTATGCACTGCTTGCAGGAATCACCCTGTTCATGTTAATCACTTTTTTATTTTACACAAACAGCAGGCGGCAGAAAAAGGATAAGGCAAAAATTGAGAAGGCTTACGCTGAACTGAAATCCACCCAATCCCAACTCATCCAATCCGAAAAAATGGCAAGCCTTGGTGAACTCACTGCAGGTATTGCCCATGAAATTCAAAATCCGTTGAATTTTGTCAATAACTTTTCGGAAGTAAATAAAGAATTAATTGAAGAGTTACAACAGGAATTAAAAGCTGGAAAAATTGATGATGCGATTGAAATATCAAATGATATAAAATCAAACGAAGAAAAAATAAATCACCACGGCAAAAGAGCCGATGCCATTGTAAAAGGAATGTTGCAACATAGTAGAAGCAGCAGTGGTGTAAAAGAACCAAAAGACATTAACGCCTTGTGTGATGAATACCTCCGCCTCTCCTACCATGGCTTACGTGCAAAAGACAAATCATTTAATGCAGCTATGAAAACCGATTTTGATAATTCAATCGGAAGCATCAATATCATTCCGCAGGATATCGGCAGAGTTGTTTTGAATTTATTGACCAATGCTTTTTATGTTGTTGATGAGAAAAAGAAATCGGGAATTGAAAATTATGAGCCTACTGTTTCAATCAGTACAAAAAAGCTAAATGGCAAAATAGAGATACGGGTTACTGATAACGGCATCGGCATTCCACAAAAAGTACTGGATAAAATATTTCAACCTTTCTTTACAACCAAACCAACAGGGCAGGGAACAGGATTAGGTTTATCATTAAGTTATGATATAATGAAAGCACATGGTGGGGAGTTGAAAGTGGAAACGAAAGAAGGAGAAGGAAGCACATTTATAATCACATTACCAGCCTAAATAATAAAATGATCAAACAACAATCTTTTCTGAAACTACTGATCACATTTCTATTGTGTACCAGTCTTGTGAACTTGTGTGCACAGCAAAGTCGTATTGATTCGATTATTCAATTATTAAAAAATACTAAAATCGAAAAAGGAATAGATAGTGCCCGGTTTACGGATGCTGTAAACCTGATTGAAAAAACCACTTTAAATGATGAATCAATTGCAACACTTGAAAAGACCGGTGATCTCTTTATAAGTGGAAAAGATGAGTATTGGAGTTACAGGGTAAAGTATGCCATAATGAACAGTTTAATAGCAACCGATAAAAACAAATCCATAGATTATGGGAAGTATCAGTTAGCAGAACTGGAAAAAAGCAGATCGCCCAATGCAAGATTGATCAGCAGTAGGTTTATGCAGCAATTAAGGTTGCCTTATCGTAATTCTGATATGCTGAGTGAAGGATTTCAGTATTTCAACGAAAAGCTAAAGCAGTATAAATTAAAAAACGATTCCACAGGTCTTAGTATTTGCTACTATGTGCTGGCTGGTTTTTACCGAACAACCGGGTTGCTTGACCAGGCGATCTATCACATGAAAAAATCGGTAAGT